>Ga0207702_10000122_pt1 | contig 91685 bp, 75 predicted proteins | sample KBSCornC62_FD_184302 | JGI IMG/M metagenome (GOLD analysis project Ga0207702, IMG submission 184302) | Corn rhizosphere microbial communities from Kellogg Biological Station, Michigan, USA - KBS Corn C6-2 (SPAdes) (version 2) | ecosystem: Host-associated > Plants > Roots > Rhizosphere > Soil ...
AAATGTTCGAGCACATCAAATACCAAACACAAGACCACGTCGCCACCATCACGATCGACCGACCGGATCGCTTGAACAGTCTTGCAAGGCGAACGATGAGCGAGATTGCCGAGGCGGCGAACATGGCTTCCGATGATCAGGGCGTGCGGCTTCTTCTTTTCACATCCGTCGGAGAACGGGTGTTTTGCCCCGGCATTGACCTAAAGGAAGCTGATGAACTGGCGCGCACCGGGGAAGTATTTCCTCAACCGATGCGCGGGCGCGACCGAAATTTCTTCGAACTGATCATGGAAGTCCCGAAGCCGACTATCGCCGCGCTTAATGGCGATGCGATCGGCGGGGGCTGCGAACTGGCGCTTGCCTGTGACCTGCGCATCGCGGCCGACCATGCGCGCCTAGGCATGCCCGAGGCGAAGCGTGGAATGGGTGCCAATTTCGGATCCGTCGTGCTGCCACGGCTGGTCCCGCGCGCCATGGCACTCGACATGCTCTATACGGGGCGACTGGTTCCAGCGGCGGAGGCGCTTGGATTTGGCTTGATCAATCGCAGCTTCCCAAGCAACCGCTTTCGGGAGGAAGTTGCCGCCTTCGTCTCCGATATCGCGCAGAACGCGCCGCTGACGCTGCAGCGGTACAAGCACATGGCGCTCAAGGGTTGGGAAATGTCGGTCCACGCCGCGCTCAGGCTTGATGTGGGCCCTAATCCCTATGCCAGCGAAGATCGCGTCGAGGGTGTGCGCGCCTTCGTCGAGAAACGAAAGCCGCAATGGAAGGCGCGCTGAACGCTAGAGCTTCGGTTCTGATTCAATCAGAACCGAAGCTCTAGTTATTTCGTTTTGACGCGTTTTCTTCACGCGAACCGGTATCCACTTCGCCCGAAAACGCTATAGCTCGCCAAAACCCCGGATCAAGTCCGGGGCAGCGTCGGGCTTGAAAACTCAGGGGTTTGCGCCGGCCCTCAGTCAAACTTGATGCCGGCGTATCCCTTGCTCGCCACCTCGTCGCAATACTGCTTGAAGGCGGGGAACCCGCCGCTGTAGCGCATCGGCTTGCGCACGCTCTTGCCGTCCACGTTCTTGTTAACGCCGGTCATCCATGAGTCGATTTCGTTGCTCAACAGACCGACGCCCGATTGAACCACGTGCTCGAACCATTCGTCTTCGGCCTCCGGGGTCGCCTCCATCCGGGTTACGCCCCGTGCCTTCGCATAACGAAGCAGCTCCGTCACAAAGTTGGCGTTGAACTCCGACAGTCGCGGGAAGTTGCCGACGCCCCCATGGGGACCCATGACCATCAGCATGTTCGGAAAGCCGGCCACCAGAAATCCAAGGAATGTACGTGGGCCTCCCTCCCATTCGCTTTTCAGCGACTTCCCGTCCACGCCCCTGATGTCGATGCGCTCGAACGCTCCGACGATGGCGTTGAAGCCGGTCGCGTAGATGATCACGTCGAATTCGTATTCCTTGGCGGTGGTTTTGATCCCCTTTTCCGTGATCTCCTCGATCGGCGTTTGGGTCATGTCGACGAGTTCGACATTGGGCTGGTTGTAAACTTCGTAATATTTTGTCTCCAGCGGCAGCCTGCGCGTCCCGAACCCGTGATTTTTGGGAATGAGTTTGTCGGCAACGGCCGGGTCCTTCACCCGTTCGCGTATCTTCCGGGCGACGAACTCGCTGACGAGCCGGTTGGCTTCCCTATCCACCAATATGTCGCGGAAATTGCCGTACCAGATGCCAAAGCCAGGCTCCGCGTAAAGTTTTTCCCAAAACGCCTCTCGCTCCTCGGGCGTCACTTCCATTGCCGCCCGCGAATCCGGAGCATGGACAAAGCATCCGGGCGTCTCCAGGCATCGCGCGATGATCTTCGGGTAGTCGGCGCGAATCCGCTCCATTTCCTCGGGCGAGATCTTGCTGTTGAGCAGCGGCGCCGCCCAATTGGCCGTGCGTTGAAAGACCGTCAGCTGGCCGGCGATTTTAGAGACTTCCTGTATGACCTGAATGCCCGTGGCCCCAGTCCCTATCACCGCAACGCGTTTGCCCGCGAGATCGATCGGCTTCTCAGGCCACCGTGCGGTATGGAACGACATGCCTTTGAACTTTTCGATTCCCTTGATGCGCGGCAGCGTCGGTTCGGACAATACGCCGATGGCAGTGACCAGGAATCTACACCGATACTCGCGACCGTCGGCCAGTGTCACCTTCCAGCTTCGCGATCGATCGTCGTAATGGGTGGAGAGCACCTCGCTGTTGAATTGGATATCGCGCCGAAGATCGAATTTGTCGGCGACGTAATTCAGATAGCGCTCAGTTTCAGGTTGAGCGGCAAAGTGCTCGGACCAATTCCATTCGTCGAGAATTTCCTTGGAAAAGAAGTAGTTATAGGTCCAGCTTTCGGAGTCAAACCGCGCGCCTGGGTAGCGGTTCCAGTACCAGGTGCCACCGATGCGTGCGCCCTTTTCCAGCACCAGCGTCTTCATGCCGAGTTCGCGAAGCCTGTAAAGTTGATAGAGGCCGGAGACGCCTGCGCCGATCACGACCGCGTCCCACTCGACCTGATTCTTTTCCTCGCTTTTGGTCTCGGGGGCTTGCACCGCAAGAGTCATCATTCCATCCCCTTATTACCGATGCGCCAAACGCCATTTTGAGCTGCGGGCGGCCGGTTGCGCCGCTAAAGCGCTTGATCTATAGGAAACGGTGCGTGCCGTAAAGCACGTCAAAAGCAACATTCGCCCAGCATATGCTGGGACTCTTTGGGGAGACAATCGTCGCATAAACCCAGCGACTTGGGTGCAAGAGAGCTTCGGCTGCTGATCCGCCTGTGCATTGCAGCGTCGCCGCCGCGATCAGGTGATCTCAGGTTCACGCGGGCCTGACATGCTTCGGTTGGCTTGACACTTTGCGCATCCCTCCAGTGAATGACCTTTATTCGATCGCGGCCGGCGGTACCGACGTTTGGCAATAATCGCTTTATCACTCTTTTGGGGCTCTCGTTGATGACTTCTTCGATGGATCAGACCTCTTCCGATCGCCGCACGCCGCTTACCGGGGTGAAAATAGTTGACCTCACCACTGTCGTGCTCGGCCCGCTGGCCTCGCGCATCCTGGCCGATTTCGGCGCCGAGGTCATAAAGGTCGAAACCATGGAGGGCGACTCGACCCGCGGATATGAACCCTTGCGCAATAAGGGTATGTCCGGTGTCTTCATTACCCTCAATCGAAACAAACGGAGCCTGGCGCTCGACCTTCGCACACAGGAAGGGCGGGCGACGCTGCGGACCCTGATCGCGAGTAGCGATGTCTTCATGCACAACATGCGGCCAGGAGCGATTGAGCGTCTTGGATTCGATTACGAGTCCGTGCGCGCGCTGAAGTCCGATATCGTCTATTGCGGAGCCTATGGCTTTGGCGCCAACGGTCCCTATCGCGACAAGCCGGCCTATGACGACCTGCTGCAGGCGGGCGGCGGAATGGCCTCTCTGGTGGCGCGCCGCAGCGGAGAGCCTGATTACGTCCCAACCGTGATTTGCGACAAGCTGACCGCGCAGGCCGTGGCTTACGCAGTACTGGCGGCGTTGTTCCAGAAGGCCAGCGGACGTGGAGGCCAGGCCGTCGAAGTGCCGATGTTCGAGACAGCTGCCGACTTCTTCAGCGCCGAGCATATGAGCGGAGCCACCTTTTTGCCGCCATTGAGCGACATCGGCTCCAAGCGCATATTGATTCCGGAGCGCCGCCCGTTTCGCACGGCCGACGGCTATGCGTGCATCCTTCCCTACTCAGATCGCAACTGGCTGGATTTCTACGAGTTCATTGGCCGCACGGACCTGGCGGAAGTGCCGCGTTATCAGAAGCTCGCCGAGCGGTTCAATCACATCAACGAGCTCTATGAGGTCATCGCGGAATATTCGCCCAGACACACCACGGCTGAGTGGGTGGAATTCTGTGATCGCGTGAGCATCCCTTGCATGCCGGTTCTCGATCTCGCGAAGCTCCACGAAGATCCGCATATGCAGGCCGTCGGACTCTACAAGGAAGCCGATCATCCTTCCGAAGGCCGATACCGTTATCTGCGCAGTCCCATCACCTTCAGTGGCTCGGACTTCGAACTGAGGCGTCACGCGCCACGCCACGGCGAGCAATCGCGGGAAGTATTGGCTGAAGCGGGGCTATCAGAGGATGAGATCAACGCCCTGATCGAAAAGGGCATCGTGAAGGCGCCTTCCTAAACCTTGCCTGCGCTTGCCTAAACCCTGCCTACGCCTCGCGCGTCCTTCACGCCTGACACGGGAAAGACCATGACCACGAAGGCCGACACGACATCAGCGATCGGGGCCCCGAACTCGACGACGGCGGATGTTCTGTTCCGTCCGTTCAAGACGCGCGGCCTGGAGTTGAAAAACCGCGTCGTCATGGCCCCCATGACCCGTGCGCTCTCGCCCTCCGGTGTCCCGGGCGCAGACGTCGCCGCCTATTATCGGCGCCGCGCGGAGGGGGGCGTCGGGTTGATCATCACCGAGGGCACGTGGATCCCGCATCCGAGCGCCTCCAATCTGCCCGATGCGCCGCGGTTCTACGGCGAGGATGCGCTGGCCGGATGGGCGCGCGTGCTCGAAGAGGTCCATGCTGCCGGCGGCAAGATCATGCCTCAGCTCTGGCATGTCGGTCAGATCGATCGAAAGGCCAGCCTGGGCGCGATCAAGCACTACCGGGTTGGGCCCTCGGGCATGATCGGTTCGCTGGGCTTTGCGGTAACCCGTCAGGAAGAGCCTTCGTCTGTTGCAGAGATCGCCGAGGTAGGGGAAGCGTATGTCACGGCGGCCGTGAGTGCGTTCAAGATGGGGTTCGACGGCGTCGAACTTCACGCCGCGCACGGCTATCTGTTTGATCAGTTCTTCTGGCACGAGACCAATTTACGCACCGATGAATACGGTGGTGAACTTGCTGAGCGCACCCGTTTCGCGGCTGATGTGGTGCGGCGCATCCGAAGCCAGACCGCGCCCGACTTCCCGATTGTCCTGCGCATCTCCCAGTGGAAGCAGCAGAACTACGAAGCCAAGATCGCCGAAACTCCAGACGCACTCGCGAGTTTACTGAAACCTCTGGTCGACGCCGGCGTCGACATCTTCCACTGCTCGCAACGGCGCTTCTGGGAAGGCGAGTTTGGAACGGATCTGAATCTGGCTGGCTGGGTTAAACGCCTCAGCGGCAAGCCGACCATCACTGTCGGCTCCGTGACGCTCCAGCAGGACATTATCGCAAGCTTGCACGGTGCAACGAGCGGCACGGACAACAATCTGTCTCGTTTGCTGTTTTTGCTGGAGCGTGGCGATTTCGATCTTGTTGCGGTGGGGCGCGCGTTGATCACAAATCCGGATTGGCCCAAGAAGATCAAGGCCGGCTTGGACAAGGAACTTATCCCCTACAGCCCGGATGCGCTTAACAAGCTACTGTAGGCCGCCCGACAGCTGCGATCCATAATGAAACGGCGGTCGTCCCGACTGCCTGAAAGACCTCGGAACCCCTGACGAGCCGTTCCGCAACCAAGTGGGAGAAAACATGGAAAGTTTCTCATTGGCGGAAACCGCCAGCGGCAAGGTTCGCGGACGGCTCGCGGATGGTGTGCACTCCTTCAAGGGAGTGCGGTATGGCGCCACGACCGCCGGAAAAAACCGATTTCGCCCGCCGCAACCAGCCGAGCCCTGGGCCGGCGTTCGCGATGCGCTGGATTTTGGCGCGCCCGCTCCGCAGCTCCATTCGCTTTCCCAGCCCGGCCTGATAGAGCTCGAAACCCGACCCGAAAGCGAAGATTGCCTGTTCCTGAACGTCTGGACACCCTCACTGCAGGGCCGTCGTCCGGTCATGGTCTGGTTGCACGCGGGCGGCTATTTCATGGGTTCGGGTTCGTCGGCGGTGAACGACGGTTCGGCGCTGGCACGCAACCAGGACGTGGTGGTGGTCACGCTCAACCATCGGCTCGGGATCTTCGGACATCTGGATCTGTCGGTCTATGGCGACGAGTTCGCCTTTGGACGAAACGCCGGGATGCTCGACATCGTCCAGGCCCTTCAATGGGTGAAGACCAATATCGAGCGCTTCGGTGGCGATCCGAATTGCGTTACCGTTTTCGGCGAGTCCGGCGGCGGCTGGAAGGTCAGCATCCTCCTCGCGATGAGTTCGGCGTCCGGGTTATTCCACCGCGCGTGCCTGCAATCCGGCTCGAGGCTTAGGATTGATACCAGGGCGGCTGCGGCCGCGAAGACCGCGCGCGTGCTCGGCCAGCTGAACATCCTGCCGACAGAAGTCCATCGGATCCAGCAGGTCGACCTTGCCGACTTCCAGCGTCTGATGCCCCGGTTCGTCCTGCGGCCTGACGAGTGGCAGCCGGTCGTCGACGGCGTTCTGATCGAGCGTCAGCCGTTCTCTCCCGACGCGCCCGAGTGCTCCAAGCAGATTCCTGTCATCGTTGGGACCACGCGCACCGAAAACGCCTATAATCTCGCGCCCGACCGTACGATGGACCACTTGACGGACACGGGATTGAAGATGGTGCTGGATGAGCTTTTGCCGGGACGCGGCGAAGAGCTGTTCAAGCTGTATCGGCGGCAGTATCCGGAGAAGACGAGAGCCGAAATCGTGTACCTCGCCCATACCGATCGCACCTGGTATCTGGATGCGTGCCTTTTGGCCGATCGGAAAGCGCGGCAGCGTTCGGCTCCGGTCTTCTCGTACATCTTCGACCGGCCGTCGCCGGTGCAAGGCGGCCGGTTCTTCGTGCCGCACACTTCCGAACTTCCGTTCGTATTCAACACGCTCGACACCATGCCGCAAATCGTCGGACCGGTGACGCCCCGCGCGCAGGCGCTGGCCGATGCGGTGTCGGCTGCGTGGGCAAGCTTTGCAAGAGACGGCGTTCCGCGATCTCCAGCGCTTCCGGAGTGGACGACCTATCAGGCGGACGAGAGGGCGACGATGATCTTTCATGAAGAAGGATCGAAAATGGTCTCGAACCCTCGCGCCGAGCAGCTTGCATTCTGGCAATCCGTCGGCAGCCTGCAGGAGATTTAGATCATTCGCGGCCGCCGCTGCGGCAAGGACAAAGTCAGCCGATCAAGGCCGACCGTTTGGATTGTCGCCGTGGGCGGCAGATAGCAAAGGAGAACGCAATGGACATCCTGATCACTGGAGCTGCCAGCGGCATCGGTCGCGCCGCGGCGCTGGCCTTTGCCAAGGACGCCCGCATGAGAGGGGAGGCTGCCCCGCATCTGCTGCTCGTCGATCTTAATGCCGACAAGCTCAAGGAAACGGCCGACCTGTTGTCAGGCAGCGCAGAGGTCGTGACCGAGGTGGCGGATCTGAGCCAGCCGGACGAATCCTCAAGGCTGGTCGAGCGCGCGGTCTCGGCCTTTGGCGGCCTGGACGTGCTCGTCAGCAATGCAGGTATAGGGGTTCCGGGCGCCTTGAGGACGCTGTCGCTCGTGGATTACGAGCGGACGTTTGCGGTGAACACGCGGGCCGCCTTACTGCTCGGCCAGGCGGCTTTTCCTCATTTGTCAAAACGAAAGGGCGCGATTATCGCCACAGCCTCGATCGCCGCGACTGCGCCGACGCCGGTGCTCGGAGTCTATAGCGCGAGCAAAGCGGCGTTGATCAGCATAATGAAGCAGATGGCGCTCGAATGGGGTCCTTACGGCATCCGCTGCAATACGGTTTCGCCGGGGCCGACGTTCACCGGCATGACGCCGCAATATGCCGAACCAGACATCAGGGGTGCCCGCGAACGCGCCATCCCCGTGGGCCGCGTGGGAGCACCCGAGGACATCGCCAACGCGATCGTCTTTCTGGCGCGGCCGGAATCCAGCTACATCAGCGGCGTGGACGTTGCCGTTGACGGCGGCCTTCTGACGACGCTGATGCTTGGGCCCGGCTTTCACCCGGAGAAGATGGGCGAAGGTAGTTCCCGATAGCATTTTCAGGCAAACCCTGTTCCGGCTTCACCCAAAAAGCATGCGCCAGTCACGAAATTCGCAGAGCAGCTTCGATTTGATCTGAATCCGGAATGTTGCAGATTGGAAGCGGCCCGAAGGCCGAGTCAAGGAGAGCGGTATGCAACAAGAGGTCCTTTCAGTCGCTGACCGGCTTGCCATTCGCGAGGTGGTCGATCTCTATTTCCATGGCATTGACGCGCGCGATTCGGACGTGCTGGGCGACTGTTTCACCGATGACGTCGATTTCACGCTGACCTTGACGAAGCCGCTTCGCCTGCACGGGCGGAGCGAGGTGGTGGATACCATCCAACGCGCCGTACCGCGTGTCAGCAACCACTCTTTCTCAAATATCCGCATCTGGTCTGATGGCGGTGTGGTGCGCTCAATCACCCACTGCGTGGCCATCGTCGGCGCGAGCGAGGAACCCGGCGCCGAAATCCACACCCGCGGCATACGTTACGATGACGAGTGGCAATGCATCGTTGCTTCCGCGGATCCCGTGTGGAAGATCCGCACCCGTCATCATCATGTGGCCTGGCAGTATATTTCGCCGGCGGCGGCCGTGACCCGATGGGTCGCCGAGCCGCAAAAACGCTGAGCAGCGACGGCCGTTCGACCTGCTTTCCCGCAGGTCGCGCGTTTCATCGCTCTCCTATAGCGTTTTCAAGCGAAGTGGATACCGGTTCGCGTGAAGAGAACGCGTCAAAAACAAAACGATTAGAGCTTCGGTTCTGGTGCAAATCAGAACCGAATAGCTCTATGCGCTCGCCATCTGTCGCGAATGCTCGGTCCCCAGCGCAACCTGGAGCGCGGTGATCGCGCGGAACTGGATGTTGCCGCTGAAAGACACGGAATCCGGGTCCTGCGCCAGCTTGATGTCGGGGAAACGCGTTGCGAGCTCGGTGAAATAAGCCCTGCATTCCGTCTGTGCGAGGTGGGTGCCGAGGCAATAATGCGTGCCGAATCCGAACGACACGTGCTTACGGCTCTCGCTCCGGGTGATATCGAAACGATCGGGGTTTTCGAAAAGCGAGGGATCGCGGTTCGCGGCGCCCTGGAGCAGCAGTACCGTGGTTCCTGCTTCTATCTCCATATCCTGGATCCGTACCGGTGCGGTCGTCACACGCCATCCTGTCTGCACCGGCGTGATGCAGCGGATCAGTTCATCGGTGGCGCCTCCCATCATCCCTTGCGGGTCGGCGACGAAATGCCGCCATTGATCAGGATTGGAGAGGAAGAGATGCGTCCCGTTGCCGAGCAATATTTTGGTGGTGTCCGCGCCGGCAAACAGCAGGATCAGAACCATTGCGACGAGTTCGTCCTCGGTGAGGCGATCTTCCTCCGATGCGCCCATCAGTGTCGAAACGAGGTTCGTGCTTTGTGGATCGCGACGTAGCTGTTCGATCTTCGTCCTGACGTAGTCTCGAAACTCCATCAGCGCCGCATGGGCATCCATCAGGTCCGCGACGATGCCTTGTCCGCGGTTCTTCCCTATCCGGCCGCTCCAGCCCTGGATCAAGGGAGCTTCAGCATAGGGCACATTCATCAGGGAACAGATGATCATGACCGGCAGGTTACGGGTCACGGCCGCAGTGATATCCGTTTCACCCGAGGCAACCATCTCGTCGAAGAGCTGGGTTGTAAAGACGACCACCAGCCGTTCGAGCCTAGCAATAGCTTTTGGATTGAATGCGCGGCTGACGATCGCGCGAAGTCGCTCGTGCTGCGCGCCATCCGTCCTGCTGACGATGAGTTCCTCGAAAGCCGTCAATTCGTCGAAGGCGCGCTGCTCGTGCGGACGAAGCCTTGCACGGAACGCCTCAGGCCGGCTGCCCACCGCGTGGCCCCGATTGCTGAAGTTGCGGTGATCCCAGAGGATACTGCGCACATCCTCCATACGCGACACCACCACCGTGTTTCCCCAGCGGTAGGGCTTCCCCATGGTGAGCATGTCTTGATAGAGCTTAAACGGGCTCTTGATCGCGTCCGGATGCGACTCGACCAAGGCAGCGAGTCGCGCGTCGGTGCTGCTATCCGGCAACAGATTAGCCATTATCATTTCCTCCCTCGGCGCTCGGCCGGAATCGCGTCCTTCACCCAAAAAGGGTCTTTGTAGCGGAGCGTAACGCTGCCCGTTATCCTAGGCAAGGCGGCCTCGTATCCAGCCCGGTTCGGAATCGTGGAGGAGGTTGGCCACTTGGAGAGGCCGAACCGTCCCGGCATTTCTGCCAGCGTTTCCGGACTTGAGCGGTTCAGGGTGCGGGCGGCGCAACCAGGCCCGGCAGCGGATGGGCTGCGGTGTCGATATCGGTCTGCCGGCGGCGAAGGCGCCAGGCACCTTCCTCCTTTTTGAGATCGTCGTAATAGCGTCCCGCCGCCAGAATTGTCCAGACGCCCTCGCGGTTGCGCAACAGCACTACGACGTCGCTCCAGGCGCGGGCGGTCTGGACTGACGTGAATTCGATCACGGGCGGGTAGCAGAGATGCTTCACGCGGCCGACGACGGGCGGTTGCGTTGCGCCCACGCCTGCAGCAATCGCCGCGCGTCCTTTGAAGACGGTCCCAGGAATGATCCACTCGGCGTCTTCCGTGAACACCTGGCTCCAATCGTCGAAGCGGCGGTCGTCCAGCAAGGTGCAGTAAAGCGCAAGCGTGCGGCGGATCATCCGTTCGTCGTCGATGATCGTTTGCCTGGCGATCAGGGCATCCAGCGTGTCTGTCATTCTGACGATCTCCGGCGGTTCGACTATGGTCGAGCCTCCAGGACCATGTTGAAGGGTCCTTCTGTCGCTCGTCGCACCCTGGCAAATCCGCCGGTACGAATGACCTCGCTGAGCTTGGCCTCGCCCGCTTGCGCACCCAAGCCCTCACCTACTTCCTGATCCAGCGAGGTCGGCACGCAGACCATGGTTGAGGCATTGTAATAAAGACGCCCGACCGGGTTCATGTTGTCTTCCGGACGCTCGCCTGCGATCGGTTCAACGATCATCCAGGTGCCATCGGCTTTCAAGATGCGATGCATATGCCGGGCACAGCCCTTGGGATCGCCCATGTCATGCAGGCAGTCGAAGCAAGTCACGAGATCGTAGCCGGATTCCTCGATGTCCTTGGCGGTCGCTTCCTTGAAGCTGACCCGGTCAGCCAGACCGTGTGAAGCGGCATGGCGGTTCGCCTCGGCAATCGAAGGCGCATGGAAGTCGTAGCCGACGAACCGGCTTTCCGGGAACGCCTGCGCCATCAGCAATGTCGAAAAGCCGACGCCGCACCCGACGTCGGCCACCTTGGCTCCCGATTTCAGTTTCGCCGAAACCCCCTCAAGAGCCGGCAACCAGTTCTGCACGATGTTGTTCACATAACCCGGTCGGAAGAACGCGCCCGTGGCGCAGAACAGGCAACCCGCCGAATCGCCCCAGCGAACACCCGCGCCGGTACGGAAGGAGTGCTCGACTTTCGGCTCTCCCTCGATCATGGCGGCGACGAGATCGAACGCACCCGCAAGATAAACCGGGCTGTCTTTCTCGGTGAAGATCATTGCCTGTTCGGGCGAAATGCTGAATTTCCCGGAGCTCGCGTCATAATCGATGTAACCACTTGCCGCCTGAGCCAGCGCCCATTCCCGAACATATCGCTCAGTCAGCCCGCCCGCGCGTTTTGCCAGCTCAGCTGATGTCGCTGGCCCGTCCTTGCGCAGTGCATCAAACAGACCGAGTCGCAGTCCGATGCGAACGGTCGGCACGCTAAACGCGCCGCCCAGGTCGCCCAGCATTTTTCCGATAAAGGCATTGAGCTTGTTTTCGTCTAGTTGAGCCATGTTCCAATCTCCTGCTGGCCTGGTCTCGCGTCCCGAAGCTCGCGCCAATGTCCCGGCCCGGGACGGTATGAACATTTCTGGCTATTCTGACTTCACTGGCTTTTCTGACTTCATCGCCCGCCGATGGCATGCGGCTGCGGTTCTCCTTTTAGGGCCTCGGCACGTCCCGCGCGCAGCTTCTATAAGGAGGTTACACCAATATACGCTGAAACGGCCACGGAAGTTAGATAAAACGGCAGGGTCAGCCTGTGATTGTGCCGCGAAAGGAGCGTTGATCCAGCGATTGTTACTCGTGCCGTTAGGGAGTTCAGCGCGGAGTCTAGATCAACCTCATTCCCCTCAAGCTGGCATGGCCGTGCTTGCCGACGATGATGTGATCATGCACGGCAATCCCCATTGGCTTGGCGATCTCGATGATCGATTTCGTCATCTGGATATCGGCCTGCGATGGCGAGGGATCGCCGGAAGGGTGGTTGTGCACCAGGATCACCGCCGTTGCCGAAAGCTCCAGGGCGCGCTTGATCACTTCGCGGGGATAGACCGGCGTGTGATCGACCGTGCCGGTTTGTTGCACTTCGTCGGCGATCAACTGGTTCTTCTTGTCGAGGAACAGGATACGAAACTGCTCGCGCTCGGCAAACGCCATGCTGGCGCGGCAATGGTCGATCACGTCGTTCATCGACGATAGCGCGGCGCGGCGCTTGATCTCACCACGGGTAATGCGAGTGGCTGCCGCGCCCATCAGTTTGATCTGATCGACCGAGGCTTCGCCCATGCCCTCGATTTCGCGGAGCCGACCTTCGGGAGCATGAATGACTTCGGCAAAGGAGCCGAACCGGCTGAGCAAAGCCTTGGCGAGCGGCTTGACATCACGCCGGGGCTGAGCGGCAAACAACACCATTTCCAGCAGTTCGTAATCGCTGAGCGCATCGGGGCCGGCTTTGCGGAAACGTTCGCGCAGCCGCATCCGGTGACCGTGGTAATGCGGCGTCGCGGGCGAGGGCTTCTCGGGATCGTCAGATAGTTCGGACATGGGCGACAACCATGCCGCGCCAGCCAGCTTTTGCAACTGTCAATTGAAGGTGCGTGGCGTCCGACCTAACGGCCTCAGGTTGCGACCCACGGCTTTTCGCCGTGCAGCTCCGACAGCGTGAAGATTTCAACCCCGTCGGCGGTTACACCGACCGAATGCTCAAATTGCGCGGACAGTGAGCGATCGCGCGTCACCGCAGTCCAGCCATCGGAAAGGATCTTCACATGCGGCTTGCCGAGATTGATCATCGGCTCGATGGTGAAGAACATGCCGGGCTTCAGCGGTACGCCTTCCCCGGGACGGCCGACATGGATGATGTTCGGCTCGTCGTGGAACAAGCGCCCGAGCCCATGCCCGCAGAAATCACGCACCACGCTCATGCCGAGCGGCTCGACAAAGCTCTGGATCGCGTGGCCGATATCGCCCGTGGTGGCGCCGGGCTTCACAGCGGCGATGCCGCGCATCATCGCCTCATAGGTAACCTCGATCAGGCGCTCGGCCTTGCGTGCGATCGCACCCAACGCGTACATCCGGCTGGAATCGCCGTACCAGCCATCAACAATGAAGGTCACGTCGATATTGATGATATCGCCTTCCTTCAGCGCGCGGTCGCCCGGCATGCCGTGGCAGACCACGTGGTTGATCGAAGTGCAGGTCGAATAGCGATAGCCGCGATACATCAGCGTCGCCGGATAGGCGCCGTGGCTGAAGGCGAACTCGCGGACAAAATCGTCGATCTCCGAGGTCGCGATACCGGGCTTCACCCGGTCGGTCAGCTCATCCAGGCATTTGGAGACAAGGGCTCCCGCCTTGCGCATGCCGGCAAACGCCGCCGGCCCGTGCAGCTTGATCTGACCGGTTTTGCGCATGGAAGTGTCGGTCGCTTCGACATAGCTCATGTTCGGATGAAGTCCAGGTGAGGAAGTTCCAGTTTGAAAATGCCGAGAAGAAAGGCGGCAGTCCAGTTGGCCCCAATTTAATGATCTGGAGCCGCTGCGGCAAGCGGCCGCTGCCTCAATGTCCGGACACCTCGACCGTGGTTTCCACCGGCAGCGCGCCGCCGCGAATGCGGATTTCGCGCACCGGATAGGGCACGTGAATGCCCTCGCGCTTGAAGGCATCCCAGAGCGACAGCATCACCTCGCTTTTGACATTGTCCATGCCGTCGGGGTCGCCGATCCAGAAGGTCAGCGAAAATCGCATACCGGTCTCGGCGAATTCGGTAAGGATGCAGTTCGGCGGCTTGCCCTTGATGGTACGCTTGGCCGCGGCGGCAATGTCGATGGCGAGCTTGCAGACCAGGTGCGGATCGGCCTCGTAATTGGTGCCGAAATTCACCTTCACCAGCGTGTTCTTGTCGGTATAGGTCCAGTTGGTGACTTTCTGCGTCACCAGATCCTCGTTCGGAATCAGGAACTCGCGACCATCGCCGGCGGCCACCGAGATGTAGCGCGTCTTCATGGCGCTGATCCGCCCTGAACTGTCGCCGATGGTGACGAGATCCCCGGGTTTGACCGATTTATCGGCTAAAAGAATGATGCCGCTGATAAAATTGGCGACGATCTTCTGCAAGCCAAAACCGATGCCAACGCCGGCCGCGCCGGAGAAGATGGCCAGCGCCGAAAGGTTGATGCCGACCGCGCTCACCGCCACCGCGACCGCAAATACCATCAGCGTTAGGCGGATTATCTTGATCAGCAGGACCTGTAACGAGGGTGTCAGGTCGGTCGAGCGGTTGATCCGGCTTTCGGCAAAATTGCTGGCGATATTTGTTAGCCACAGCGCCAGGACGAGGACGATGCCGAGCTTGATCAGCAATAGCGGCGTCAGCCGCAATCCACCGAGTACGATGGATACCGAGTCGAGCGCGTCGATCGTGGGTTCGAGCTGGCCGACGATGCTCAGGGCGGCCACCAGCCAGGCCGACAGCGACACCAGACGGACGAGGAAGGCATTGCGGATCACGGAGGTGATGAGCCGGATGATCAGCCATGCGAAAGCAAGCTTGGCGGCGACTTCGAGCAGATAGCTCCGGCTTGGCCATGTCTGCGTCAGCATGATGAGCCGCGCCAGGCTCAACAGCACCGCGAAGGTGAGCGTCGAAATGCCGTTGATCAGGACTCTGACAAAAAGCCGCAGCGGGCCCGGCCATCCCATCGCATGGGGCTGGATATCGATGCGCGCGCGCACCGCGCTGCCGATCGCGAAGGCAATGCCGGTCGCGGCAAGAATGAGGCCGAGCTGCAGGTAGAACCATGGCGAGGTTACTTCCGCGCCAACCGAACGTGCGGCGGCGTGCAGGGAGTCCAGGATATCATTCAGATCCATGGGCGAAATCTCATTTCGGGCCGCAAGGCGGCATCAAACCATTTTAAATCGAATATCGGCCGGGATCCGCGAACACGGATGGTGAAGCCCTCCATCACAGCGGCAACCACGTAAAGACCATCAGATTTTCGGGCACATTGTCGCAGAGACGGAGGGGCTTGGCCAGAATGGGGTTGGCGTCGAACTGTGGCGACGTTAAGGATGCATGATAGCGAATCTGATGGAGGTTCATGGCTTCTCTCGACTCGGTGAGCGTGGCGATTCTGCTTGGCGCGGTTCTGGTGATGGCCGGCATCCTGTCGAGTCTCCTGGCGCTGCGCTTTGGCGCGCCCCTGCTCTTGGTATTTCTATTCATTGGAATGCTGGCCGGTGAGTCCGGCCCAGGTCGGGTGCGTTTCGATGACGTGCGCACGACCTATCTGGTCGGATCGGTCGCCTTGGCGCTGATCCTGTTCGACGGCGGGCTGAAGACCAAGTTCCAGAGCATCCGCGCCGTGCTGGCGCCCTCCATGATGCTGGCGACCATCGGCGTGCTGCTGACGGCGCTGATCACCGCGCCGATCGCCAAGTTCGCGCTCGACCTGAACTGGATCGAATCGCTTCTGGTCGGCGCGGTCGTCGCCTCGACCGACGCCGCAGCGGTGTTTCTTCTGGTGCACGCCCAGGGGCTCCGATTGCGGCCGCGCGTCGGCGCCACGCTGGAGGCGGAATCCGGGACCAACGATCCCTTCGCGGTTTTTCTGACACTGATGCTGGTGGAGCTGATTTCAGTTGGCGGCAGCTCTGCCGGCCACATCGCGCTCGAGTTCGCACGCGAGTTCGTTCTGGGAGCCATCTTCGGGGTCGTCGGTGGTCGGTTGGTGGTGCTGGCGCTCAATCGCGTGGCATTGCCGCAGGGTCTGCACGCCCCCTTCGTCACCACGGCGGCGCTGGTGATTTTCGGTGGGGCGCAGCTTGCCCATGCGTCTGGATTTCTGGCGGTTTATCTGGCCGGTATCATCATCGGCAATCGTCCGACCCGCGCGCATAATTCGGTGGTCACGTTCCTGGATGCGGCGACCTGGCTCGCGCAGATCGTAATGTTCGTACTGCTCGGGCTATTGGTGTCGCCGCAGCGACTGATGGTCAGCATCCTGCCGGCGGTGGCAGTGGCGCTGGTGCTGATGGTCGCGGCGCGGCCGTTGGCCGTATTTCTCTGCCTGGCTCCATTTCGCTTCAAGTGGCGGGAAAAGATATTCATTGCCTGGACCGGCTTGCGCGGCGCGGTGGCAATCTTTCTGGCATCGATCCCGATGCTGGTCGGGCTGCCAAAGGCCTACCTCTATTTTGACGTCGCCTTTGTCGTGGTGATCATCTCGCTTCTGCTCCAGGGCTGGACACTGGCGGCGGCGGCTCGGCGGCTGCATGTCGCCTTGCCTCGTTCCGACCGTGGGCCACGGCGCGTCGAGCTCGATCTGCCCGGACAACTCGAGCAGCAGCTGGTCGGCTACTCCGTCCGTTCGAAAAGCCTGTTCATTCGCCGCGGCCTCATTCCGTCCTGGGCCAAACCGACCCTTGTTATCCGGAAAGAGCAAATTCTGTCGCCCGGCGAGGCGGAGCCGGTAGCCCCCGGCGACTATCTTTATCTGCTCGCGCCCCCGGAGCGGGCCGAAGCGCTGGATCGCTTCTTCGTCGACATGCAGCCGTCCAGCGCTCCGGATCCGCATCTGCTCGGCGAGTTCGTGGTTTCCGGCGAACACACTTTGGGAGAACTCGCCGAAATCTACGGCGTGGCGGTCGGCGAGGCGGAAGCCGGGCTGACCTTGGCTGACTATTTCGATGTTCATCTGGATCTTGCCCCCAGCGAGGGTGCGACCCTGCCTCTCGATACGATCGTGCTGGTGGCGCGCAGCATCAGCGGCGGACGCGTGAGCATTGTTGGCCTGCGTCTGCCGGAAGACGAGGAGGACCAGCCGCGACCGACGCGCAGTGCCTCGTTTAAGCGCCGGCTCTCATCGCTTTGGACCACTGTGGCCGGCGGATAATCTCGCCGCTTCAGGCGTTCGAAGCGCTCGGCAGGAGTTCGGGTCCGCCGAAAGCTGTGATCCGTCCGCGGCTGAGCATCACCACCTGCGTTGCCAGCTGCCGCATCTCCTCAGCATCGTGACTGACATAGACCATCGGTACCCGTGCTTCATCGCGCAGACGGATCAAATAGGGCAGGATGTCCGCCCGGCGGGATTCGTCGAGGGAGCCCATGGGCTCGTCCAGCAGCAACAGCTGGGGGCGTGCCAAGAGCGCACGGCCGAACGCCACGCGCTGTCGTTCGCCTCCGGATAGCTGGCCGGGCCGGCGATCCAGAAGATGGCCAACGTCAAGCAGACCGGTGACGCGGGCAAGCTCCGCGGGGTCATCGGCAAGGCCATTCATCCTTTGTCCGTAGAGGAGGTTCTGCCGGACGCTCTGATGCGGAAACAGCCGGGCATCCTGGAACACATAACCGATGCGTCGCCGATGGGCAGGAACGTGAATGCCGGCATTGACATCGTCGAGAACCGCGCTCCCAATCGCGATAGTGCCACGATCGGGAGGCAGCAATCCCGCGATCATGTTGACCAGCGAGGTCTTGCCCGCGCCGGACGCCCCAAACAGCCCGGTGACCGGACCGTCGCTTGCAAAGCTGACCTGAAGCGAGAATTCACCCAATTGCTTGAAGATTTCGACCCGCAGCATGGTTCAGTTTCCGTGCAGGCGGGTCAGCGCGCGCCTTGCAAACCACTCCGAGGCGACCAGAGCGGCGAAGGCGATCACCATGGAAATCATCAGGAGTCGCAATGCGGCGCGGTCCCCGTCTGGTGTCTGGATCAGCGAATAGATCGCCGATGAAATGGTCTGCGTCTCGCCGGGAATGTTCGATACGAAGGTGATGGTCGCGCCGAATTCGCCGATTGCCTTGGCGAATCCAAGCACCATTCCAGCGATGATGCCGGGGGCCGCGAGCGGCAGCGTGATCGTCAGGAAGACGCGCCACGGAGCCGCGCCGAGCGTGGCCGCGGCCTGCTCTAGTTTTTGATCGACGGCCTCAATCGAAAGGCGGATCGGGCGGACCAGCAGCGGAAAGGACATCACACCACATGCCAGTGCGGCACCTGTCCAACGAAAGGCCAACATGATTCCAAGATGGTCCGCGATCCAGCCGCCGAACCAGCCGCGCCGGCCGAAGGCGAGCAGCAGAACATAGCCGGTGACTACCGGTGGCAGCACCAGCGGCAGGTGAACGAGCGCGTCCACCAGCGGCTTGCCCCAGAACCGGCCACGCGCCAAGAGCCAGGCAACAGCAACGCCAAGGGGCGTGGCCACGAGCGTAGCGACGCTCGCCACCCGCAGCGAGAGCGCTATCGCAGTCCATTCAGCGGGCGAAAGGTCAAGCATTCCGGGGGTTCACGAGGTCGGCCGGATCAGGAACCTGAAGCCGTATTTCTCAAAGATGGCCTTGGACGATGTCGAGCGCAGGAAAGCGAGATAATCGTCAGCGGATGATCCGGCATGTGCCGTGGCCGCAACGGGGTAGACGATGGCGGGATGGGAGTCAGCCGGGAACGTGCCCACGATCTTGACGCCGGGTTCGATGCGGGCGTCGGTCGCATAGACGATGCCGAGCGTGGCCTCGCCCCGCGCCACCAGCGTCAGCGCCGCGCGCACATTGTCGGCCATGGCGAATTTTCCTTCCATCGCCTGCCAGGCGCCGAGCTTTTCCAGCGCGGCCTTGGCATATTTACCGACCGGCACCGATTTGACGTCGCCTGTGGTGATCTTGCCATCGCCTGCTAGCCGGGCGAGATCAAATCCGGGGGCGATCGTTACGCTATCAATCTTCGAGTCTTTCGGCGCAATCAGCACGATGCTGCTGCCAAGGAGATCGACGCGTGTTGCCTCCTCGATGAATTTTTTGCTGGACACATAATCCATCCACTCGGTGTCGGCGGAGACAAAGACGTCGGCGGGGGCGCCTTGCTCGATCTGCTTGGCCAGCGTCGAGCTCGCGGCATAGCTTGCGACAATCTTAATGCCGGTTTTGGCGGTGAAGGCGGCATCAACATCGTCGAGCGCATTCTTCATCGATGCTGCCGCAAATACGAGAAGCGATCTGTCTTCCGCGCGGCCAGGCGAGGCCGCCGCAACGAACAGGACCGCAAAAAGCGTGGCGAGACGGGACGGGCATTGCATCATGGCGCTCCGCAACTCACGCGGCGGCATTAGCCTCGCGCGGCGAAATGATAGAGTGTTGCTGAAAGCGGCCGACGGAAGCGCCGTTCCGTTAATCCCCGGCGATTTACGATCACAGGGATGCCGCGTCTGGGTTGATGGTCAGGCAGAACCTATACACCCGATGCGACCATAGCAGACCTGGCGAACGGGTAAAGTCTTGACCAGGTTGGAGCCTGGCAAGGTTTACGGTTTGGCGTCAGGGGCTGCCAATACTTGGCGGCATTGGGCAGGCAATTCCGCCAAGGTCATCGGTGGCTTCGGCTTGGGCGGAATCTTGGGTGGCTTCGGGTGCAGCACCGCGTCGGAAAACCAGTAAGCCAGATCGGCAGGCCGGCAGCCCTCGCCCTCGGGCGGCGGCGGTTGGCTTTCACACTCCGTGCTTCCGGCCGGGCATTTGATGCGGACGTGGAAATGATAGTCGTGCCCGTACATCGGCCGCACTTTGGTGAGCCAGCTGCGATCGCCCTTGGCCTCCCGGCAAAGCGCTTTCTTGATGGCCGCGTTGACAAAGATTCGCTCGACCGAAGGCTCCAGCGCCGCATCGCGAATGGCTACGAGATGGCCCGGCGTCCAGACACGCGGATCGATATCCAGCCGGTCCCGCCGCACCATCATGGTCGCGGACATTTCTTCGCGTTCGTTACGTGATAAGCGCCGGTTCGGCATCGGTGTGAGCCAGATGTCGGCATCCAGTCCGACCTGATGGCTGGCATGCCCGGTCAGCATGGGGCCGCCGCGGGGCTGGGACATGTCTCCCACCAGAATCCCGGGCCAGTCGGCATCGCGGTGGACCCGGGCCGCAAGCCGCTCAAGCAGGGAGATCAGTTCGGGATGTCCCCAATTTCGATTACGGGACAGCCGCATGACCTGCCAGCGCTCGCCGTTGAGCGGCAACGCTTCGGCACCGGCAATGCAGCCCTTGGCGTAAAATCCGATCACGTGCGTCGGAAGCGCGGCCGGGAGCGGCTTGCGGCCAAACAACTCCTTGGCCCCCAGTTTGGGATCTTGGGGGTTGGCCAGCGGCGGCAACGGGGCGGGATCGACGCTGCCCTTGTCCTGAGCCAGCGCCGTTCCGGTCAGCCAAAGGGAAAGCAGCGAAAGAACCAGGGAGCGCTTCATGGAGGTAATCTACCGTGATCGCGACGCCGAGAAATGATTCTTGGGGCGCTGTCGGCGGGAGCACAGCACGACCGTTGAAACAGGTCGTTCCGACCATTGAATTTTAGCATTGCGCTAACCGTTGCGCTGAGTGGTGAAAATTCGTGCGGCGATGATGCAGTTCGCGCATCGATTGTGCAACCGTGCCGATGTCGCGAGGAAACTCAGTGGTTTTCCCGGCCGGAAGCAGCTCTCAGCATGTGCCTGTCGGTGGAGGACGTCGAAAATTCGGATGCCCGGGGAGTGGGCGCCTTCAAAACAGGCACGGCGACGGCTGTTTAGGTAAATGAATTGCATCTTCGACATTCCAGCTCCCGACAAAGATACTTTTTTTTCAGAAACTTATTGGAGAACCGTCGGCGCAGAATGCGAGCGGGATGCAGAATGCCGAAAACCACGAAAAAACAGTCCACGAGGCAAAAGCGTGTCTTGCCCAAAGTCGCGACTAAATCCGGGCGGGGTGGTGCATCATCAGGCAAGGCGGCTGCTGAAGCGACTGCTCTGCTAAGCCAGCGCGCGGAAACCGAGGCGGCGATTGCCGAGGCCAAGAAATCCCACGAGCGCCTGCGCGAGGCGATCGATATTCTGCCGCAAGGTATCGTGTTCCTTGATGCCGATGGCCGCTACATCCTTTGGAATAAGAAATATTCCGAAATCTACAACCGCAGCGCGGATCTGTTCGAATACGGCGCGCGGCTGCAGGATACGCTGCGGATTGGCGTAGAGCGCGGCGACTACCCCGAAGCGTTTGGGCGCGAAGAGGAGTGGATCGCCGAGCGGTTGGAAAAACTCTACCAGCCCGGCGAGCGCCACGAGCAGACCCTGGCAGATGGCCGGTGTATTCTGATTGAAGAGCGGTTGACGGCCGATGGAGGCATCATCGGCCTGCGGGTTGACATCAGCGAACTGAAACAGCGCGAGGCCTCGTTCCGCCTGCTGTTCGACGGCAATCCTGTTCCGATGATCATCTGCGCTCTGGACGATCAACGCATTCTGGGGGCCAATGACGCGGCCGTCGCCCATTACGGCTACAGCCGGGCCGACTTCGAGAAATTATCGTTGCACCATCTGCGTGCCTTCGAATCCGATCCGCCCTGGACGTCCGAGGACAGTGACGAGCAGGCGGCGCGCACCTGGAAACACGTGCGGGCGGATGGTTCGCTGATCGATCTGGCGATCTATTCCCGGCAGCTCACCTACGAGGATAGGCCTGCGGTCCTGCTGGCGCTGATGGACATTACCGAGCGCAAGCGGGCCGAGGCACGGGTCGCCTATATGGCGCAGCATGACGGGCTGACCGGCCTGCCCAATCGAAATCAACTTCGGCAGCAAATGGAAGAGGCGCTGATCCATGCGCGCCGCAATGGCGATCAGATTGCGGTGATTGTGCTTGGCATCGACAATTTCAAATCGGTCAATGACACGCTCGGGCATGGGGTGGGCGACAAACTGTTGCGCAGCATAGGCAAGCGGTTGCGCTCAGTTCTGCGCGAGGAGGACCGGCTCGCGCGGCTCAATTCCGATAAATTCGCCATTGTGCAGAGTGGCCTGAAGAGGCCGGAAGATGCAGTGTTGCTGGCCGGGCGTCTGCTGCAGGCCATTCACGAGCCTTATCTGCTTTACGGTCAGTCGGTCGTCGTGGGTGCCAGCATCGGCATTGCGATGGCGCCCGGTGACGGCGAGGAGCCTGAGCGGCTGTTGAAAAATGCAGATCTGGCCCTATCCCGCGCCAAGAACGACGCACGCGGCACGTTCAGTTTCTTTGAGTCTGAAATGGACGCGCGTGTGCAGAGCCGCCGCAAGATCGAGGTCGATCTGCGCGAGGCAATCCAGAATGGCGGCTTGAGGCCCTATTATCAGCCGCTTATCGATCTGGCGAGCGGGCGCATCACCGGCGTCGAGGCGCTGGTGCGCTGGCCGCATCCGGAGCGCGGGATGATTCCACCATCGGAATTCATTCCAGTGGCTGAAGAAACCGGGCTGGTCAACGCGCTCGGCGCCATGATGCTGCGCCGCGCCTGCATGGATGCGGTGCTGTGGCCCGAAGATATCCGCGTTGCCGTCAATCTATCGCCGCTGCAATTTCGTACCGGCAGCCTGCTTTCCCAGGTGATGGAAGCGCTCAAGGCCTCCGGCCTTCCGGCGCGGCGGCTGGAATTGGAAATCACTGAAACCCTGCTGCTGGAGAAAAGCAGCCAGGTCCAGGCCACCTTGCATGCGCTGCGAGCACTTGGGGTTCGCATCTCGATGGACGATTTCGGCACCGGTTATTCAAGCCTGAGCTATCTGCGGAGTTTTCCGTTCGACAAGATCAAGATCGATCAGTCCTTCGTGCGCGATCTTGCCTCCAATCGCGGCGCCCAGGCGATCGTGCGTGCCATTGTCAGTCTGGGGCTTGGGCTTGGCGTCACCATCACCGCCGAAGGCGTCGAGACGGAGGAGGAGCTGGCCTGCCTTCGCGCCGAAGGTTGCCATGAAGGCCAGGGCTTCCTGTTCTCGAGCGCACGACCGCATTCGGCCATCATCGCGCTGCTGAACGCCCAACAGGGCGAGGGCGCCGTTTCCTGGCGCAAAGGCAACGGGGATACCGCGCTGGTGGCGTAGGCTTATCCGCGGCGTCGCCGCGCCGCGGACGGTTCAGCTATCCACCTTGAGAGCGGCAATGAAGGCTTCCTGAGGGATGTCGACCTTGCCGAACTGCCGCATCTTCTTCTTGCCTTCCTTCTGCTTCTCCAGAAGCTTGCGCTTGCGGGTGATGTCGCCGCCGTAGCATTTCGCGGTGACGTCCTTGCGCAGCGCGCGGACCGTTTCGCGCGCGATCACCTTGCCGCCTATCGCCGCCTGGATCGGGATCTGGAACATGTGCGGCGGGATCAATTCCTTCATCTTCTCGACCATGGCGCGGCCGCGGCCTTCGGCGCGGGTCCGGTGCACCAGCATCGACAAGGCGTCCACCGGCTCGGCGTTGACCAGGATCTGCATCTTGACGAGATCGGCCGGGCGATAGTCGGTGAGGTGGTAGTCGAACGAGGCATAGCCCTTCGACACCGATTTCAACCGGTCATAGAAATCGAATACCACTTCATTGAGCGGCAGGTCGTATTTCACCATGGCGCGGGCGCCGACATAGGTCAGCTCCTTCTGAGAGCCGCGCCGGTCCTGGCACAGTTTCAAGACGCTGCCGAGATATTCGTCGGGTGTTAGGATGGTGGCTTCGATCCAGGGCTCCTGGATCTCGGCGATCTTCACCACATCGGGCATGTCGACGGGATTGTGGATCTCGATCTCCTGACCGTCGGTCAGCCGCATCTTGTAGATCACGCTCGGCGCGGTTGCGATCAAATTCAGATCGAACTCCCGCGACAGCCGCTCCTGGATGATCTCCAGATGCAACAGACCAAGAAAGCCGCAGCGGAAGCCGAAGCCGAGTGCGGCCGATGTTTCCATCTCAAATGAGAAGCTGGCATCGTTGAGGCGCAATTTGCCCATTGCCGCGCGAAGGGTTTCGAAGTCGTCGGCGTCGACCGGGAACAGGCCGCAAAACACCACCGGGATGGCTGGCTTGAACCCCGGCAGCATTTCGGTAACCGGCTTTCTGTCGTCGGTGATGGTGTCGCCGACACGGGTGTCGGCCACTTCCTTGATCGCCGCCGTGATGAAGCCGATCTCGCCGGGCCCGAGTTCGTCCACCTGTTGCATCTTCGGGGTGAAGAAGCCGACGCGTTCGAGGTCATAGGCCGCATTGGTGCCCATCATCCGAATGCGGCTGCCTTTCTTCATCACGCCGTCAACGATGCGCACCAGCACCACGACACCGAGATAGACGTCGTACCAACTGTCGACCAGTAGCGCTTTCAGCGTCGCATCGCGGTCACCTTTAGGCGGCGGCAGGCGGGTGACGATGGCTTCCAGCACGTCCGGCACGCCGAGGCCGGTCTTGGCCGAGATCATTACCGCATCGGAAGCATCGATGCCAATGACGTCCTCGATCTGCTGCTTGACCTTTTCCGGCTCGGCGGCTGGCAAGTCGACCTTGTTGAGGACCGGAACGATCTCGTGATTGTTGTCGAGCGCCTGATAGACATTGGCGAGCGTCTGCGCCTCGACACCCTGGCTGGCGTCGACCACCAGCAGGGAGCCCTCACAGGCCGCCAGCGAGCGTGATACTTCGTAGGCAAAGTCGACATGGCCCGGCGTGTCCATCAGGTTGAACACATAATCCTTGCCATCCTTGGCGTGGTAATTCAGCCGCACCGTCTGCGCCTTGATGGTAATGCCGCGCTCGCGCTCGATATCCATGGAATCGAGCACCTGCTCCTTGCCGGCCATTTCGCGGTCGGAAAGCCCGCCCGTCATCTGGATCAGGCGGTCGGCCAAGGTCGACTTGCCATGATCGATATGGGCGACAATGGAGAAGTTGCGGATGTTGGAAATTGGCACGGAGGTCATGGGGCGCGGGATAGCATCCGGGTCGCAGGGCGGCAACCATATTGGGCCACTTTGGCGTGAAAGGCAGGCGTTCGCCGTTTCCACCTGGGGCAAAACGCGCTAGTGCGGTGAATTCGAAGTTCCTGTCGTGCGAGTGTCGAAATCTTTAGCGCGCGCCGTCCGGCTTCGTGAGAGCAAACCACCCAAGGGCTACGCGGTCCTCCATGTCCGAAGCCACTCTGCAGCCCGCCGCGCGCCGTTCGCGGCACTCGCCTCAAGGGCAAGCGGTCCGCCGGCTTTGGGGCCGCTCCGCTGCCTGGCTCGTTGCAAGCGCCGAAAGCCCGCGTGCCAGTTCTCGGCTCGTCGCGGGATTTGCGTTCCTGCATGCGGTGCTGTGGACCTTCATCCTCGTCAATCTGAAGGCTGCGCAAGACGTCCATATGGACGTCGCCGAAGCCTTTGCCTGGGGACAGAAATTCCAATGGGGCTATGGCAAGCACCCCCCTCTTGCCGGCTGGGTCGCGGGGCTGTGGTTCAAAATCTTCCCGGTCTCGAACTGGGCCACCTACGCGCTGGCAATGGCGGTGGTGAGCTGCGGCCTCGTGATCTGCTGGCGTATCGCCCTGCAGGCGGTCGATCGCCGCCGCGCCTTTCTCACGGTGCTGATGCTGGCGCTTTATCCCATCTTCAATTTCAAGGGGTTCAAATACAATCCCGACCTGCTGCAACTTGTGACGTTGCCGCTGTTGGTGCTCGCCTATCTGCAGGCGTTTGAAAAGCGCAGCGCTCGCGCCGGCATATGGCTTGGCCTTGCCGGCGCGCTGGCGCTGATGACCAAATATTGGGTGCTGACCATGTTCGGCGCCATTGGTATCGCTGCGCTCGTGCATCCGGAGCGCTGGCTATTCCTGCGCTCGCCCGCGCCATGGGTCGCCTTGGCAACGCTGGTCGTTGCGATGCTGCCCCATCTGTGGTGGCTGGGCCAAGTGGACTTCGTGCCGCTCACCTACGCGGGCGATGTCTATGCATTGTCGAGCCGCGCGCAAAGCCTGCAACTGGTGCTCGGCTATCTCGGGCACAATTTCGCGCTGTTGCTGTTGCCGGTCCTGCTCGCGCTGGCGGCGCTCGTGGGCCCCCCGTTTCGAGGGCAGCCGTTTGCCCTGCAGTTCGGTAAGCGGGTTCGGCAGCTGTGGTCGCCGGCCACCAACCCGGGTGTGCGCGTCCCGCAGGCGCTTCACATCTGGATCATTCAGGGCGTGGTGGCGATCGGGCCGCCGCTCGGCGGCCTTGCGTTCACCGTCTACATGAAAACCGATTGGGGTATTTCGCTGTTTTTCCTGACGCCGCTGGCGCTGGTGGCGCTACCGTGGCTTCGCATCACTGGCGCGAGCCTGGTACGACTGACGGCGATATGGCTCGTGGCGAGCCTCGTGGTGTTAATGGCGTCGCCTTCGATTGCCGAGCACGAGATGATCGACAGTGCCAACGGCGCGCCGGGCTATGGGGGACGTTCGGAGCTGGCGCGTGAGCTGACGTCGGCCTGGCATGCGCGCTTTCCCACCCGCTGGGCAGTGGTCGCCGGCACAACGGAAGTGGGCGAGCCCTTGACCTTCTATAGCCCCGATCACCCGGCGCCGTTTACGCCCGGCGAGATATGGTCTTCCGGCCTGACTTCGTTGGAAGAGGCCAAGCGTCTCGGCTTCATCGGTGTCTGCGATACGTCGGACGGGAGGCTGCCGACGTGCGAGGCCTGGATGGTGGCCAACGCGCCGGATGCCGAGCGTCTGCAGATGACGACCCAGCGATTTTTCCGCGGGCATCCGGGTCCGGCGATGGGCTGGAAGGTGTTTATTTCCCCGCCGACCAAATAGCTGCGTCACGCAGGGGTCCGCGCCCCGTGTCCACACGCCATCCGGCAGAGATCAGGTGCCTTCTTCGTTGAATTTGCTGGCGATGAGTTCGGTAATGGCCTCAAGCGCCGGCTCAGCCTCTGGGCCTGTCGCCGATACCACGATCGAGGTGCCCGGTCCGGCGGAGAGCATCATCAATCCCATGATGGATGTGCCGCCTACGGTTTCGCCGTTGCGCGTCACCCAAATGTCGGCCTTGAAGCGCTCGACCAGTTGCACGAATTTGGCGGAAGCCCGGGCATGCAGGCCGCGCTTGTTGATGATCATCAGTTCCCGCGAAAGCGCGCCCGGCGGAATTCCCGCGCCGGCATTGCCATCGGACGCCGGGCCGTCTTCGCTCATTTGCCGGCCAGCACCCGGCTGGCGATGGTGACGTATTTGCGGCCCGCTTCCTGCGCCATGGCAATGGCTTCAGGAAGCGAACGCTCCTCGCGCACCTTGGCGAGCTTCACCAGCATGGGGAGATTGATTCCCGCGAGCACTTCGACCTTGGGCCGGCTCATGCAGGAGATGGCAAGATTGGATGGCGTGCCACCGAACATGTCGGTGAGGATGGCGACGCCATCTCCGCTGTCGACGCGGTTGACGGCTTCAATGATATCGCTGCGACACAGATCCGAGTCGTCCTCGGCTCCAATCGTGACCGCTTCGATTTGTTTTTGCGGGCCCATGACATGTTCAAGCGCCGCCTTGAATTCGTCGGCAAGGCGCCCATGGGTCACAAGTACCAGACCAATCATCGGAAACTCCTCGCGGGTGCTTTTGGTGCACCGCACGAACGCGCCACTTTGACTATCCCGAGCCTGTGCGCAAGAGGGCAAGTCCTCGATTTTCCCGGAAATTATCTGCAGGTCAGCGGGCCTGCACCGGCATAATCGGTGGCGATACTGGGCCGTATATGGTTACCAAATCCTTTTCAGGCAATCCGCTACCTAAGTCTACTTGCTACCTGGAGTGGTCGTTATCCATGCAACAACTATAGGAAGCGGAAAAAAGCCAGTTTCAACAGGGATTCGGGGGATTCTCGTCCCCATCAGGCTGACAGTGAGAGCTTCTGCCGCAGGCAGCCGGGCCGCGTCTGGCGCATCGAGATCAACGACCAGTCCGACCACCGCCTCCTCGACAAAGTTGCACGTTCGTATGCCGAGCCCACGAACCTCGATCAGGCCGGCGAGAGACGGTGCTGAGCGGACAAATGCCCGGCCTTCGTGGGATTTGAGGTGGACGCGGTCATCGCCGATGAGGGTGGTCGGCGGGATCTGCCCCGAGCGGCCGGCCTGGATCAGGTCGAACGCCAGACGTGATTTCCCGCTTCCCGAGGGACCGCGGATCAGCACGGCCCAATCCTGCACCCGCACCGCCGAGGCATGAATGCTGGCGCTGTCGATCTCGCTCATGGCGCCGGCAGTCTGACGATAAATCGCGCGCCTGCCACCGTCGGCTGGCCCTCGGCATCTTTCGGCCCGACGCGGTTTTCCGCCCAGATGCGGCCGCCATGCGCCTCGATGATCTGTTTGGAGATCGACAATCCGAGTCCGGAATTCTGGCCGAAACCCTGATGCGGCCGGTCGGTATAGAACCGCTCGAAAATACGGTCGAGCGCATCCGGGCCTATTCCGGGTCCATCGTCATCAACGATGATTTCAATCGCGGTTTTCAGGCGGCGGCAGAGAATGCGCACCTCACCGCCCGGCTCGGAGAAGGACTGGGCATTGGACAGCAGATTGGAAATGACCTGCCCCAGGCGGGAATCGTGACCAGGGACGGAAAACGTGTCGCTCGGTGTGCGGCCTTCGAATTGCACCGCCACCGAGACATTGTTGCCGCGGCGGGTCTCGTTGGCCACCGTGACGAGTGTCGTCAACAGCCGGCGCAGATTGACCGGAGTTACGTCCTGGCGCTGCAATTCGGCATCGAGCCGGCTGGCATCTGAAATATCCGAGATCAGCCGGTCGAGCCGTTTGACGTCATGTTCGATCACCGCCAACAATCGCTCGCGGCTCGACTCGTTGCGAGCCAGCGGCAGCGTCTCGACCGCGGAACGCAATGACGTCAACGGATTCTTCAGTTCGTGCGCGACATCGGCCGCGAACATCTCGATCGCTTCCATGCGATTGTAGAGCGCGTCCGTCATGTCGCGCAGCGCGCCGGAGAGATGGCCGATTTCGTCGCGCCGCCGGGTAAAATCCGGAATCTCGATGCGGGTGCGAATTCGCCTGCGAACCCGCTCGGCACTGTCGGCAAGCCGCCGTACCGGGCCGGCAATCGTACTTGCCAGCAGCAACGACAGCATGATCATGACGCTGGAGGCCACGCCGCCGACCTTCAGAATCGCCAGCCGTTCGGCCGTGACCATCTGGTCAATGTCGTCGCCCTGGGTGGAAAGCATCAAGGCGCCGTGGACGGCGCGAAAGCGTTGTACCGGCACGGCCACTGACACAATCACTTCGCCGCGGTCATTGACGCGCACCATGCTGCTTTTCTGGCCGTCGAGGGCTTCCACGACTTCCTGGTAGCCGTTGCCGTTCTCCGGTCCAAGTTCGCGGTAAAGCGGCAGGTCGCCGCGATTGAGCCAGGTGCGGATCGCGATCATCGTCCGTTCGGCAAGGCCGGGCTTTTCCGCCGCTGGAGGCGGCAGCTCGAAGCGCAGCACGTCACCTCGGCCATAGAGATTGCGGCTGTCGAGAATAAGGCTGCTGTCTCGGTCGAAAATCCGCGCCCGGGTCTTGGTTGGTGAAATCAGCCGCCGCAACACCGGCGCCACCCGCTCCGGGTTGATCGGAAAATCGAGCCCGGCATATTCATCCGGCGCGCCATAGGTCTCGCCCGGCTTGAGGTCGAGCAGCCGGTCCGGATCGATGGTGATGGTATTGGTTTCCACGGTCGCCGAAGCGGCAATCGCGCCTGCGATGATTTCGGCCTGCACCAGGAGGCTCTGGGCCCGGGCATCGATCAGTCCGGCGCGAAATTGCGAGAGGTAGAGGACGCTCGCGACCAGCGCGATCAATCCGGCCAGGTTGAGCGAAACGATCCGGCGGGTCAGGCTGGAGAAGCTCAGCGCCAGAAGGAATTGCACCGCGCGGCGCAGCCAGCGCAGCGGAACCTGCCAGACCGATACCGGGCGTTCGCCGGAGCCGTCGATGGCATCCGACGACAGGTCCGGGGCTCTCAGCGGTCGATCCGGCGGTGTTCGATCAAGCAAGGGGCCAAAACTGCCAGCTGTTGGAGTTTCCGAAACGGCGGTCACCGCAATCTAGCGAAGGCGGGTGCCGCCGTCAGTCATAATCGGCATCCGCGCTCCCCTGCCGCGCGAATGGATTTCAGTTTTCCTTGAATCGGTAACCGACGCCATAGAGCGTTTCGATCATCTCGAATTCGTCATCGACCACCTTGAACTTCTTGCGCAGCCGCTTGATGTGGCTGTCGATCGTGCGGTCATCGACATAGACCTGATCGTCATAGGCTGCATCCATCAAGGCGTTGCGGCTTTTCACGACACCGGGGCGGGTGGCTAGCGCTTGCAGGATCAGAAACTCCGTCACCGTGAGCGTGACCGGCTCGTTCTTCCATGTGCAGGTATGCCGCTCGGGATCCATCCGCAGCAGGCCCCGGTCGAGCGCCTTGGCGTCGTTTTCCTTTGGCAGAGCCGTCGGGTCTTTCGGTGCGGCACGGCGCAGCACGGCTTTGACGCGCTCCACCAGGAGGCGCTGCGAGAACGGCTTGCGGATGAAATCATCCGCGCCCATTTTCAGTCCGAACAGTTCATCGATTTCCTCGTCCTTGGAGGTCAGGAAGATCACCGGCAGATCGGATTTCTGCCGCAGCCGCCGCAAGGTTTCCATGCCATCCATCCGCGGCATCTTGATATCCAGGATCGCAAGATCCGGCGGGCTGGTGCGAAAGCCATCAAGCGCGGAAGCACCATCCGTGTAGGTCATGATGCGATAGCCCTCCGCTTCCAGCGCGATGGAGACCGATGTCAAAATGTTGCGGTCGTCGTCGACCAAGGCGATTGTGGGCATGAGCCTCTTTCCGAACGTGAAATGCTTGTGGTTCGATTCCAACAGTCGCATTCCCTGGAAGGGGGTCTGCGCGGGTGCCGGGTATCGAAGGCCATCAGCAAAATTAAGTTGCCAGCGGAGCTTTGCATTTGACATCCCCTTCGCGAGCTTGCCGCAGGCGGGATAGCGAATGTCAGCTCCGCTCCACTAGAACGGCAAGCGATCGAACGATGTCCCGTATAGATGCGCTTTGAACACAGTCAACGAGCAATGCAAGCTAGGCTGAAGTGTGGCCAGTTCCCTTGGAAAGCGGAAATGCCCCTTTATTCCGCTCGCTCCCAAGGGTTCGTTTAGCCGGAAACAGCATTGATTGCAATGAGATAGAAGGGCTTCGAAATGCAGAAAAACCCCGATTTCGACCCCCAAAGGGTGGCCCGGGGACTGTTGCGCCGGAGCCGCCAGGGGGCGCTCGCCACCCTCAAGCCCGGCAGCGGCGATCCCTATTGCTCCCTCGTGAATGTAGCGAGCCATGCGGACGGCAGCCCCATCCTGCTGATCTCGCGTTTGGCGATCCACACGCAGAACCTGCTCGCCGATTCCAGGGTCTCCCTAATGCTGGATGAGCGTTCTGGAGGCGATCCGCTATCAGGTGCGCGCCTTATGCTCGCAGGTTGGGCCGAACAGGCCCAAGGCGCTCTCGTGGATGTCTTGCGCGAGCGCTATCTGCGAGCACACCCATCAGCGGAAGCTTTTGTAAGCTTTAAAGATTTTCTCTTCGTCCGGACACGCGTGAGTGGCGCGCATCTGGTCGCGGGTTTCGGCCGAATTGTCGACCTCTCGCCAGCGCAGTTGCTGAGCGATGTTGCAGATGCTGCATCGCTGCTGGAAGCGGAGGCAGGTGCTGTTGCTCATTTGAATGAGGAGCACCAAGCCGCGCTTAATCTTTATGCCACGCGCCTGCTTGGGGCGGATGCGGCTGATTGGCGATGCACCGGCTGCGATCCCGACGGCATCGACCTGCAGGCCGGGATGAAGACCCTCCGGCTTGAATTTCCGCGGCGGATTGTCACTCCCGCTGCACTGCGGCAGGTGCTTCACGAGTTTGCCGAGCAAGCCCGTAATTCCACGGGAATTTGAGCCGGGTCAAGGCATGATCCTTGAATAAACCATCGTTGGCAGGATTGGCTTGGCAAACTCTGCGTCGGTGAATATTAGATCGGCGGACAACTGCCGCCGGGCTATATTTTGCCGAAGCCGGATTCAGCCGGTGGACTCAAGGCCTTGATGCGGTTTGAGGAGGATTTCGTGAAAGAGATGGGCGTACACAACACTGCTTTTGGTTCTGATCGATTTGGCTTGAGGAAACTCAAGGGGGTCAACTGGAACCTCGGCGCCGCGCCACTTTACGAACATGCGCTGCAAGCCAATGAGGCAGTGTTGACCGCGGACGGCGCGCTGTGCGCGGAGACCGGCATTTTCACCGGACGCAGCCCGAAGGACAAGTTCACCGTTCGCGACGCCACCACTGACAAGAGCATGTGGTGGGCCGGCAATCAGTCGATCACCTCCGAGCAGTTTACCGCGCTGTATGAGGATTTTCTCAAGCACGCCGAGGGCATGACACTATTCGCGCAGGACCTTTACGGCGGCGCCGATCCGGTGCTTCGGATCAAGACTCGGGTGTTCACCGAACTCGCCTGGCATTCGCTTTTCATTCGCACCCTGCTTATTCGTCCGCCGGCGTCGGAACTCGCGGATTTCGTACCGGAACTCACGATCATCGACTTGCCGAGTTTCAAGGCCGATCCGAAACGTCACGGTGTCCGCTCGGAAAACGTGGTCGCGATCGATTTCGTCCGCAAGATCGTCCTGATCGGCGGGTCTTATTATGCCGGCGAGATGAAGAAGTCGGTATTCACCACGCTGAATTACTTTTTGCCCGAGAAGGGCGTGATGCCGATGCATTGTTCGGCCAATGTGGGTCCGGATGGCGACACGGCGATCTTCTTCGGCCTGTCCGGCACCGGCAAGACGACGCTATCGGCTGACCCGAAGCGCACGCTGGTCGGCGATGACGAGCACGGCTGGGGTGCTGACGGTGTCTTCAATTTCGAAGGCGGCTGCTATGCCAAATGCATCAAGCTGTCGGCCGAAGCCGAGCCGGAAATCTATGCCGCGAGCAAGCGCTTCGGCTCGGTGTTGGAGAACGTCGTGCTCGATCCGGTCACCCGCGTGCCGGATTTCGACGACGGCTCCAAGACCGAGAACACCCGCTCGGCCTACCCGCTCGAGTTTATCCCCAACGCCTCGCGTACCGGCCGCGCGCCGCATCCGAAAAATGTGGTGATGCTGGCAGCGGATGCTTTCGGGGTAATGCCGCCGATCGCCAAGCTGACGCCGGCGCAGGCGATGTATCACTTCCTGTCGGGCTATACCGCGAAAGTGGCGGGCACCGAGCGCGGCGTCACCGAGCCGGAGCCGGAATTTTCCACCTGCTTCGGCTCGCCGTTCCTGCCGCGTGATCCATCTGTCTATGGCAATCTGCTGCGTGAACTGATCGCCAAGCACAACGTGGATTGTTGGCTGGTCAACACCGGCTGGACCGGCGGCAAATATGGCGTCGGCAAGCGCATGCCGATCAAGGTGACGCGCGCCTTGCTCACGGCCGCGCTCGACGGCTCGCTGCGATCGGCGGAATTCCGCACCGACAAATATTTCGGCTTCGCGGTGCCCACCGCGCTGCCGGGAGTCGATCCGAGCCTGCTTGATCCCGTCACCACCTGGGCCGACAAGGTCGAATTCGACAAGACCGCGCGCTCGCTGGTCGCCATGTTCCAGAAGAACTTCACCAAGTTCGAGGCCCATGTCGACGCCGAAGTGCGTGCCGCGGCCCCCGACGTGCAGCTGGCAGCCGAATAAACCGGAGCCGGCGCCGACGAGTGGGTGGTGAAAGCTCGAGACTTCGAGCAATGTGGGAGCGTGCTAAGAGTAGTGCTCCCGCCAGGCCCAGGTAGCCGCCGCTCGTGATCAGTCCCGGCAAGCCTGCTTGTTCAAGCCTGCTTGTTACGGACTCAGTCGCTTAGCGCGGATGCCACTGACACCGGCAAAGCCGCGCCTTCTGCTCTAATTTTAACGACGAGCTTCCTACTTCTTCGCTTTCCGGACCGCGCAAGTCTCCAGATCTGCGATCCGATTATCCCTGGCAGTTCCATGCCGGCTGCCGAACGGGCCATATTTCGCAACCGATTGCTTGCAGCACGACACGGGATAGCTGCCTGTACACATTGAGAGGTGCTGCGCGGAGGCAGAAGAAATAAGAGGCAGGCCATCGCTACTCCGTCCTAGGCATCGCCGGGAAACACCGCATTGCTCGGGGTAGGCCGGTCGAGAATCTGGAGGCCGAACAGGCTTCCGATCAGTTCTACCGCCATGCGCGCGGTGCGGCCGCGCTCGTCGAGAAACGGATTGAGCTCGACGATGTCGAGCGAGCGGACCAGTCCTGAATCATGGAGCAGTTCCATGACCAGATGCGCCTCGCGATAGGTCGCGCCTCCGGGCACCGTCGTGCCGACCCCCGGCGCGATGTCGGGATCCAGAAAATCGACATCAAGGCTGACATGCAGGACGCCGTTGTGCGCCCTCACGCGCTCGATGACCCGGCGAATCAGGACGCCGACCCCGAATTCGTCGATCGCCCGCATATCCGCGACGTCGACGGGGCGTTTGCGCACCAGTTCGCGTTCCAGCGGGTCGATCGAGCGCGTGCCGAACAAGCTCAGCTGGTCGGGTTTGATCGAGGCTCTCGGGCCGTTGCCGAGCAGATGCTCAAGTCCGGGCTCGCCGCAAAGAAACGCCGCCGACATGCCGTGCATGTTGCCGGTCACAGTGGTGGCGGGCGTGTTGTAATCGGCATGGGCGTCGAGCCAGAGCACGAACACCGGCCGCCCCTGGTCCTGCCAGTACCGGATAACGCCATTGACCGATCCCATGGAGAGGCTGTGATCGCCGCCCATGAAAATGGGGATGTCGCCCGAGCGCGCCAGTTCATGAGCCTTGTCGCTGAGCGGCCGGATCCATTCCTTGATTTCATCGTAAAATTTGGCGTTCGCAGGCGCGGGGGTAGCGTCGGCGGTGGGCCGGCCCGGCACGGCGAGATCACCGTGGTCGTGCACGATGAAGCCGAGCTGTTCCAGTGCGCGGCCGATGCCGGCCGTGCGCAGTGCCGCCGGTCCCATCAGCGTACCGCGTTGCGAAGCACCAACTTCAATCGGCACGCCAAGCAGGGCGATTTTGCGGGCCTGGTCCGAAGTGCGGCTGTCGTCGCGATCAGGCATCAGTCAACGCTCCCGAATCTCAAATCAGGTTCGGGAAGTATGCGCCGATCTTGCGAAATTCAAACGCGCCGCGTCGGCCTATCAACGACTGCCGCGCTGTGGCTCGCGAAGGGCGCCGGGCAGCCTCTCGCGTACCGGCACGTTCCAGATGTCTTCCGCATACTCGCGAATGGTGCGGTCGGATGAAAACCACGGCATCCGCGCGACATTGAGAATGCTCGCTCGCGCCCAGGCCGGGACCACCCGCCAGCGCGCGTCGATGCCGCGCTGCGCCTCATAATAGGAATCGAAATCGGCACTGACCATGTAGTGATCGAGATGGCGCAGCGCATGGCCGATCGATTCGAAGCGGCCAGGCTCCCCCGGGGAGAACAGGCCGGTTTCGATGGCGCTGATCGCACGGGATAGTTTCAGCGAACGAGCGATCACGTCAGAAGCGTCGAGGCCCTGGTTGCGGCGGACCACGACGTCGAGCGCCTCCATGCCGAAGATCGCGATGTTCTCCGCGCCCACATGATCGCGGATTTCGATGTTGGCGCCATCCAGCGTTCCGATGGTCAGTGCGCCGTTCAGCGCGAGCTTCATGTTTCCGGTGCCGGAGGCTTCCATGCCGGCAGTCGAAATCTGCTCGGAGAGGTCGGCGGCCGGAATGATGGTTTCGGCTAGGCTGACATTGTAGTCGGGCAGGAACACGACCTTCAGCCGGCCGGCGACGTCGGGATCGAAGTTGACGACCGAGGCCACATCGTTGATCAGCTTGATGATCAGCTTCGCGTAGCGATAGCTTGCCGCGGCCTTGCCGGCGAAGATCTTGACGCGCGGCACCCAGTCGCGCTGCGGCTCGTCCTTGATCGCCTGATAGAGCGCGACGGTCTCGAGGATGTTGAGCAGTTGCCGCTTGTACTCGTGAATGCGCTTGATCTGCACGTCGAACAGCGCCTGGGGATCGACAGCAATGTTGAGGCGTTCGCCGATAAGTTTCGCAAGCGCGGCCTTGTTGAAATGCTTGACGCTGCGGAAGCGCTCCTGGAACGCCTGATCGCCAGCCAGGGCTTCGAGCCGCTGCAACTGGGTGGGATCATCGAGCACCGCGTCTCCACAGGCTTCCCGCACCAGTTCAGTAAGTCTCGGATTGGCCAGCATCAGCCAGCGCCGGAAGGTGATGCCGTTGGTCTTGTTGGTGATGCGGTTCGGATACAGATGATGCAGGTCGTGGAAGACGGTTTCCTTCATCAGGTCGGAATGCATCGCCGACACGCCATTGATGCGATGGGAGCCGACAAACGCTAATTGTCCCATCCGTACCCTTCGGCCTGATTTCTCGTCGATCAGGGATACCGAAGCCCTGAACTCGATATCTCCGGGACAGCGCGCTTCGGCGAGCGCCAGATGCGCGACATTGATGCGGTAGATGATCTCGAGATGGCGTGGCAGCAGCCGCTCAAACAACTCGACCGGCCAGGTTTCGAGCGCTTCGGGCAACAGCGTATGGTTGGTATAAGAGAGCGTGGCGACGGTGATTTTCCACGCGTCGTCCCAGCGAAAATTATGCAGATCGACGAGTATCCGCATCAGTTCGGTGACGGCCAGGCTTGGGTGGGTATCGTTGAGCTGAACCGCTGCCTTGCTGGCGAGGCTGCGCAGCTGGCCGTCGGACGAAAGATGGCGCTTCACCAGATCCTGCAGCGACGCCGAGACGAAGAAATATTCCTGGCGCAGGCGCAGCTCGCGCCCCGCTGGACTTTCATCATTGGGATAGAGGAATTTGCAAATGGCCTCCGCGCGCGCCTCCTCGGCGACCGCGCCGATGTAGTCGCCGCGATTGAAGACATCCAGACGCAGTGGGTCGGGCGCCCTTGCCGACCACAGCCGCAGCGCATTGACGTGCTCGCCGCGCCAGCCCACGATCGGCGTGTCATAGGCGACCGCCTGCACGGTTTCGGCCGGATGCCAGGTGGCCCTATCCCGTCCGTTCTCGTCAACGTGATCGACGCGGCCACCAAAATTCACCTGATAGACGACCTCCGGCCGCTGAAATTCCCAGGGGTTGCCGAAGCTCAGCCACTCATCCGGATATTCCTGCTGCCAGCCTTGCGCGATGATCTGCCGGAACAGGCCGAAATCGTAACGGATGCCATAGCCGATCGCGGGGATCGCCAGGGTCGCCATGCTTTCCATGAAGCAGGCCGCCAGCCGTCCCAGGCCGCCATTGCCGAGTGCGGCGTCCGGCTCGCATTTGCGCAGGTCCGCCAGATCGACGCCGAGATCGCCGAGCGCGGCGTCGAAGATCGCGAGCAATCCCATATTGTTCAGCGCGTCGGTAAACAGGCGCCCGATCAGGAATTCGAGACTGAAATAATAGACGCGCTTGGCACCCGCGTCGTAGCTCTGCTTTTCGCCGGTCAGCCAGTGATGCACGATGCGGTCGCGGAGCGCGAGCGCAGCCGCCTTGTACCAGTCGTGCCGGGTCGCCATCGCGGCGTCCTTGCCGACCGCCAGCCGTAGCTTGGCGAGGATTGCGCCCTTGATTTCATTCAGCGCCAGTTCGTCCACTGGCTGGCCGGGCAGTGGAAAAGTGCCCTGCAAGGAAGAATCAGGCAAACGCGTCCCCTTTGATGACCGCCAATGATACGCGCCTCGGATCGTCTTCGAAACCCGCACCCTCAGAGTTCATCCAGGTAGCGGTGGATGATTCCTGTGCAGGTCCTGATCCAGAATTGTTGATGCAAGGACGATGCCGCCTCAGGAAGCTGCGAAACGATCACGGTCTGTTGCGATCGTCGTTTGCGACAAGACAAACTGGCCTTACACCCTGGCTGTTGGACGGGCCTCATCGGCGGGGGTTCAGCCGTTCTAGGCCAAAAGAACAAATTGCGAACATTTTCGTAAGTATTTGATATTATGGTGATTCGGAGCGCACTCCGTCACCATATCTAGCGCGTACTGAACGTTCGAGGGACTACATGTCCAACATTGCCTTTGATTCCTTCGCCTTGACCCGGATCGCCGATTTCGCCCGTTCGCTGTCGCGGCTGCATCGGGTGTCCCGTTCCCGCCTGGTGGATGACGATCAGCTCGATCGGGAATTCAACGCCGTCTGCCGCTCGGTCTGGGGATACATGACCGACGATATCAGTGACGATCTGTTCTCCGATGATGATCATGCCTTTCTCGATTCGCTCGACGAGGCGCAGGCGCGGATCTTTGCCGCCGGCCAGGGTTATGACCTCATCGATGACGAGGGCATGCTGACCGATTGGTGGGGTTATTGCTGGATGATTCTTGCCGAGAAGCGCGGATTACTAACCCCGGAAAACCGGGCCGCCGCGCGGGCGCGGATTGAGGAAAAATATCTGGCGGCGCCGAACGTGATCGGCGTCATTGTCGGGCGCTAGAGTGTGTTACAGCAAACGTCCTGCCCGGCCTTTCGTGCCGGGCATCCACGTCTTCAAAGCGGGCAGAAGCAAAGACGTGGAGGGGCCGGGCAAAGGCGAGCGTTAGCGACGCCGTCCTTTAGCCGGCTATGGCCCGGCCATGACGATTCCATTCAGACCTATCACGCTCTGTGCTTCCGCTTCCAAAGCGGCGGGGTCTATTGAATATCCGCCCGCCGGTCGGTGTGCGATGAGACAGGCTTCGCCGGGAGCGTGTTGGCCGGCGTGACCACCTGCATCGTCTCGGGCGCCTCGCCGGCAAGCGTGTTGGCCGGACTCGGTGTGACCCTCATGTCGTTGAGCCGCGCACGCACCTCACTGGTGAGGCCCGGATAGGAAGCGACAGGGGTAAATTCCGCTGTCTGGTCGTTGCCGAGGCGGACGCCGGAATAAGCCATCAGCCCATCGGTGGTGGCGATCACATCACCGGCCCGCAACGATGAATCGAGCGTGAGATCGACCGGCGCAAGCCCCGCGGGATCGCGGCCGTTGCAGGTGCAGTCGGCCCGCAGCTCCTTGCGATAGGCGTAAGCGTTTGCACTCTCCGCATAGCGCTCGCCTGTGGCTGAGGTCGCTCCATCGATCGAACCGCCATAAAACACTTTGGTGGCGCTTGCCGGGCAAAAGGCCTGGCACATCTGCGCCGGCGAGGCATTGGCGCGGGCCAGCGGAAAATAACGGCCATCACAGCTGCGGACGCAGAACGCCGGGCCGCTCCCGGAGGCGACGAGCGGGTGCGAGGGCGCGGGCTGGTTGAGCCCGAACGGATCGGCGAAGAAATTGTTTTGCGTCGAGGTCTGAGTCTGCGGCTTCTTGAATCCGCCGAACAGCAAATCGAACAGGTTCTCGGCGTGCGAGGCGGAGGTCGTGAGCGCGGTGATCACGAGACCGCTTGCCACGATGGTCGCGAACCAAGCGCGGCGGCGCGCCGGGCGCGGATCGGATAACTCGTTACGCAACGCTAACTCCACCGAACGCCAGCACACCGAACATCAGGACGTTGAATTGCCCTGAGACGACGGACTTTAGCGCAAGATGGTAAACGAGCTATGAGTGGCCTTTGGAAGCCACTGTCAGCGATTCAGGAATTCGCCGGCCTTGAACAGCGCGCGGAAGGGAACACCGGCAGCGGCGAACGCTTCGGTGGCGCCTTCATCGCGATCGACCATGGTGAAAACGAGTGCGATCTCGCCGCCGGCCTCGCGCACCGATTCCACCGCCTTGAGCGCCGAACCGCCGGTCGTGGTGACGTCCTCCACGATCACCACGCGCTTGCCCTGCAAGGTTTCGCCCTTGGCCAATCCCTCGACAGAGAGGCGCGCGCCATGTTCCTTCGGCTTCTTGCGAACGAAGAACGCGGCGATCGGCTGGCCCTTGATGAAGGAAAGCTGGGCGATCGCGCCGGCGAGCGGCACCGCGCCCATCTCCAGCCCGCCGATATAATCGAGCCGATTGCCCTTCAGCGCCTCGTAGGTCAGTTCTGCCAGCAGGGCTGCCCCTTCCGGATAGAGCATCGTCGGCTTGAGGTTGAAATAGAAATCGCTCTTGCGGCCCGAGGCGAGCGTGATCTCGCCCCGGCCGAAGGAGCGGTTGTGAATGATCTCGGCGAGACGGGCACGGGAGGCTTCGCTGGACACTTTGGTGCTTCCTTGAGAATCCGGAATTTGAGCAATCTACCGGGGGCGGCGCTGACATGCCAGCAAGGAGGGTGGTTCATCAACAGTACGGCGGCGGGTCGGGGGGGGGGGCGGAGATGAATCGCGACCGGCGGGACAGGCTATGGCGCCTGCTTTGTCGCCACAAAAAACCAGATCGCGATGGCGACGAAAATCAGCGCCGAAGCCCGGCGGATCAGACGCCGGCGGGCAGGAACAGCCACCAGCGGCTGCAGCGAGCCTGCGAGCGCTACGACGGCCACATGGATCAGGGTCGCGATCAGCACATAGATCAGGCTCAACAACAGGGTTTGCGCGACAACCGAGCCGCCTTTCATCTCGACAAATTCAGGCAGCACGGCAACGTAGAAGATCGCGGCTTTCGGGTTGAGCAAGTTGGTAACGAGGCCGCGTTGGAAGGCCTGTCTTGGCATTTCCGCATGGTGGGCTACCGCCTCCGGCGCCGCTTCGCGTTCGCTGGCCCAGCTCTCCCAGGCCAGCCACAGGAAATAGGCCGCGCCCGCCCATCGCAGGAGCTCATACAGCAGCGGCGAATTGCTGGTCAGCGCCGCCAGGCCGAGCGCGGCCACCACCCCATAGGTGCCAAGGCCAAGCGCAATGCCGGCAACGGCGGCTAATCCGGTGCGGACGCCGTGGGTCAGCGACAACGCCGCCAGATAGGTCATGTTTGGCCCGGGCGTGAGTTCCAGGATCGTGGCCGTCACCGCAAAGGCCAGGACGGGACTAAGATCAGCCATCACGCCCGCTCTGCGGCGGCGCCTTCCGTCTCGGCTGAGCCGCGCTCAATGCGCCTCATCCCAATTGTCCGCCGCCCGCGCTTCCACCTGTAGAGGCACCGAGAGCAGCACCGCGGGAAAGGGCGCATCCTGCATGGTGTGCTGTACCACCGGCAGCGTCGCCGCCACCTCGTCTTCAGGCACCTCAAAGATCAGTTCGTCGTGAACCTGGAGCAGCATTTTCGCCTTCAGGTTCTTGTCCTTCAGCGCATCTTCCATCCGGATCATGGCGCGGCGGATGATGTCGGCCGCCGTGCCCTGAAGCCTGGCATTGATTGCGGCGCGCTCGTTGAAGGCACGGATCGAGGCATTGGAAGTCTTGATCTCAGGATAGTGGCATTTCCGGCCGAACAGGGTTTCGACATAGCCATGGGTTCGACAGAAATCGCGGGTGGCGTCCATGTAGGCGCGGATGCCGGGAAAGCGTTCGAAATATTTCTTGATATAGGCCGAAGCCTCCTCGCGGGCGATGCCAAGCTGGTTGGCAAGGCCGAAGGCGGAAATGCCATAGATGATTCCGAAATTGATCGCTTTCGCGCGGCGGCGGATTTCACCGGGCATGTCCTTCACTGGCACGCCGAACATCTCGGAAGCCGTCATGGCATGGATGTCGAGGCCGTCGCGGAAGGCCTGCTTCAATACCGGAATATCGGCGATCTCGGCGAGCAGGCGCAGTTCGATCTGCGAGTAATCGGCCGACACCAGCTTGTGCCCGGGGGATGCGATAAAGGCGCGCCGAATCTTGCGACCGTCCTCGGTCCGCACCGGAATGTTCTGCAGGTTCGGCTCGTTCGAAGACAATCGGCCCGTCGTGGTTGCCGCCAGCGCATAGGTGGTGTGAACGCGATGGGTCTGCGGATGCACGTAAGTCGGAAGCGCATCGGTATAGGTCGATTTCAGCTTCGATACTTGGCGCCACTCGAGGATCTTCTTCGGGAATTCGTGGCCCTGTTCGGCGAGCTCATCGAGCACTTGCGCCGAGGTCGACCATGCGCCGGTCTTGGTCTTGGTGCCGCCCGGCAATCCCATCTTGCCGAAAATGATGTCGCCAAGCTGCTTCGGGCTTCCGACATTGATCGGCTCGCCGGAAATCTCCTGAATCTCAGCCTCGACGCGGGCCGCCGTCTGGGCAAATTCGCCGGAGAGGCGCGACAGCACCTGGCGGTCAATCGAGATGCCCCGCCGCTCCATTCGCGCCAGCACCGATACCAGCGGCCGCTCCAGCGTCTCATAGACGGTGGTCATGCGCTCGCCGGCCAAGCGCGGCTTCAACACCCGCCACAGCCGATAGATCACGTCGGCATCCTCGGCCGAATATTCGGCGGCCTTGTCGATCGCCACCTGATCAAAAACAAGCCTGTTCTTGCCGCTGCCGAGAAGGGCACCCCGGCTGATCACCGCATGTCCGAGCCACCGTTCGGCGAGGGCCTCGAGCGAATGCGAGTTGCGTCCGGCGTCGAGCGCATAGGACATCAGCTGCGCGTCGTCCTGGTTGCGAAGGGATATCCCGTGCTGCGCCAGCATCACATCAGCGAATTTGATGTTGAACCCGATCTTCAGAATGCCGGGGGATTCCAACAGCGGTCGCAGCGCTTCAAGCGCATGCGCCGCCGGAATCTGGCCTGGCGCCAGCGCCGGCGTAAACAGGCCGGTGCCGTCGCCGCTCTGCTTGTGCTGCAGCGGAAGATAGGCTGCATCATTGGGGCCGAGCGCCAGTGCGAGCCCGATGATTTCCGCCTGCATCGGGTCGATCGAACTTGCCTTGGCTTCCAGCGCGAAATGGCCGACGTCGTGGACGCGCGCGATCAAGGCCTGCAACTGGTCGAGACTTGTGATGGTGACATAGCGACTACGATTCACCGGCGTGTTCCGCGCTTCCTCGGCCCTCGCGGCGGCCAGCGCCTGCGGCGTCAGAACGACATTGGAAGCCGAGCTCTTTCCGGGCCGGCCCTGTGTCGAATTCGTTTTGGCTGGCGCTGGCTCGGGCTCGCCAAACAGATCGCCAGTCTTCGCCGGCGCCGCGGGCTTCGTCCGGCCGCGTGCCGGATCAGCATCGGCCGCAACGTCTGACGGATCGATCTGTGAGTATTCAGCAACCCGCCGGGTCAGCGTGGAAAATTCCATCGCTTTCAAAAACGCGATCAGCTTGCGCGCATCGGGTTCATGAACGGCCAGATCGTCCAGCGGCACATCCAGCTTGACGCGATCATCGAGCAACACGAGCTGCCGGGAAATCCGGGCCTTTTCGGCATTCTCGATCAGGGCTTCGCGCCGTTTCGGCTGCTTGATTTCGCCCGCGCGATTGAGCAGCGATTCCAGATCGCCATATTCGCTGATCAGTTGTGCTGCGGTCTTGATGCCGATGCCGGGAACGCCCGGCACGTTGTCGGTGGAATCTCCGGCCAGCGCCTGAACCTCGACCACCTTTTCGGGCGGCACGCCGAACTTTTCGATCACCTCGGCAATTCCAATGCGGCGATCCTTCATGGTGTCGTACATGGCGACGCAGTCATTGACGAGCTGCATCAAATCCTTGTCGGAGGAGACGATGGTCGCGGTGGCGCCGCGCTCGCAGGCTTCGCGCACATAGGTGGCGATCAAATCGTCGGCCTCGAAGCCGCCCTGTTCCAGACAGGGCAGGTCGAAGGCCCGCACCGCTTCGCGGATCAACGCAAATTGCGGAATCAGATCATCGGGCGCGGGCGGCCGGTGCGCCTTGTAGTCGGGATAGAGATTGTTCCGGAAGGTGATTTCCGATTTGTCGAAGACGATGGCGAGGTGTGTCGGCCGGTTGTCCGGCGGCATGTCGCGCAGCAGCTTCCACAGCATATTGCAGAAGCCGAGCACGGCATTGACCTGCAAGCCGTCGGATTTACGGTTGAGCGGCGGCAGCGCGTGATAGGCGCGGAAAATGTAGGAGGAGCCGTCGACCAGGAAGACGTGGTCGCCCTTGGCGAGCGGTTTGACGGCGGGGTTCGCGGTGGCTTGTTCGGCGGGTTTGGGCATGCCCGCGAATTTAAGGATTTTCGGGGCCAAATGCACCCTTGCTGACGTCTCTGCCGGCAATTTTTAGGGGCAGAAAATGGCTATTCGGCAGGTTGCAGCAACGCGGCCGTTTTTTTCGGGGCGATCCAGAAGGCGGCCGGGCGTTCAAACAGGAAATCGGCGCCGGCAAAAAGCGCGATCCGCCAGATGGCAAGCGCGCCCAGCACCCCGATTGCCGTCACAAGAAGCGAGATCAGGCCGATATCGGTGATCACTCCGCTTTTCAGCAGCAATGTCCGGCTCGCCGCCATCGGCAGGAAGAAGGCGAGATAGATCACAATCGAATTCTGGCCGCAGAAGCGGAGGAAATCGAGCCAATTGGCCCGGGCCAGCAGCGTCCCCATGACGATGATGGCACAGGCGCCGGCAAATCCGAGCAAAAGCGAGATTCCGACCCACTCGCTGTAGCCGGCGGCCACCAGCGCGGCGTCCGCGAGCGCCCACAGGGCCAGACCAATCAACGCCGAAGTCGGCCGGGCCCGCGCGCGGTCGGAGAGCGCGAACACATAATCAGCGAACAGATAGCCTGAGTAGAAATAGACAAAGCGGGCGCAAAATTCGTCGATCACGGTCCAGCCGGTCGCGACATGGGCCATTTCGAGCGCTGCGGCGAGGCCCCAGATCACGGCTGCCGGAATCCGGCGCGTGGCCTTGGTGACGACGAAAAAGATCGGCAGCAAATAGATGAACCACAGTGTTCCGAACGGCTCGATGAACGATTCCAGATAGAGGAAGCCGACATGGCTCCAATTGCTCTCGGCGGCAAAGCTCGGCGCCTTGAAGCCGAACTGGATCGTGACCCAGAGCACGTAGAAATAAGCGAAATGCACCACCTTGCGGTCGAGATAGGTGCGCCAGTCGCGATTGATCACGACGGCGAGAAACAAGCCCGAGATCAGGAAGAAGTCCGGCATCCGGAACGGTTTGGCGAAGGCCACCAGAAGATGCATGAAGCCGGTCTGGCCGGCCGCCAGTTCCACGCCGAGCACGGAATGCATCATCACCACCATGATGATGCAGATGCCTTTGGCGTAATCGACCCAATCCACGCGCGAGGACGATCCCGCGGCGGGACTTGGAGAGGCGGCGAATGTGCCACTTTCAGTCATGGCTGTTCCTGATCGGTGCGGTTTGGCCCATCTTGGCAGGCGCGGAGTTTCTGCTTTCTTTATTCATCCAAGGAATGTGCCGCGACCCCCAAGGAAAATGCCTATCGGCTGGCTTCGATTCCTGCGCTATGACGCGAGCCATGGAACAACGGCCGTTAACCACGATCGGCGGCAATACCGCGCGCGTCACCAGTGGAGGCGTGCGTGCGATCGTTTGACACGCCGCTTCCGATCGATGCCGTCCTCGATGAGCTCTCGCGCGCGCTCATCACCCAATCAACCGCCGTTCTGGTCGCGCCGCCTGGAGCCGGCAAGACCACCCGGGTGCCGCTGGCGCTGCTCGATGCGCCCTGGGTAAAGGGCGGCAGGATCATCATGCTGGAACCGCGCCGGATCGCCGCGCGCGCCTCTGCCGAGCGAATGGCAAAAACCCTGGGCGAACGGGTCGGAGAGACCGTCGGCTACCGGGTGCGGTTCGGTTCGAAAATATCGCGCGCGACCCGGATCGAGGTGGTGACCGAGGGCATTTTCGCGCGGCAGATCCTCGACGATCCCGAATTGTCGGATGTCGCGGCAGTCATCTTCGATGAGTTTCACGAACGTTCGCTCGATGCCGATCTGGGGCTGGCTCTGGCGCGTGATGCACAGATGGGCCTGCGCGAAGATCTGCGGCTTCTCGTCATGTCGGCCACGCTCGACGGGGCGAGGATTGCAAGCCTCTTGGGTGACGCGCCGGTAATCGAAAGCCAGGGTCGCGCCTTCGCGGTGGAAACCCGCTATCTCGGGCGTAAAGCCGACGCGCCGCTGGAGCGACAGATGGCGGAGGCTATCGCCGCCGCCTTGCGGACGGATCAGGGATCGGTGCTCGCCTTCCTGCCGGGAGCGGCCGAAATCCGTCGCACCCAGAACTTCCTTAGCGAACGAATCCACGACGCCTCGATTGAAATCGTGCCATTGTTCGGCGCGCTCGATGCGAGCCAGCAGGACAGGGCGATTGCGCCCTCGCCCAGGGGACAGCGCAAGGTGGTGCTGGCGACCTCGATCGCCGAGACGTCGCTGACCATCGAGGGAGTGCGGATCGTGGTGGATTCGGGCCTCTCGCGGGTGCCGCGATATGAGCCGGATATCGCTCTGACGCGGCTCGAAACGGTGCGCGCCTCGAAGGCCGCCGTCGATCAGCGGCGCGGCCGCGCTGGCCGCACCGAGCCCGGCATTTGCTATCGGCTGTGGGACGAGCCGCAAACGGCTTCCTTTGCCGCCTACACCCAGCCGGAAATCCTCAGCGCCGACCTGTCATCGCTGGTGCTCGATCTGGCGGAGTGGGGCGTCAGCGATCCTGCAAGCCTTGCGTTTCTCGATCCCCCGCCGGGGCCCGCGTGGAAGGAAGCCCGTCACCTCCTCACCGAACTGGGCGCGCTCGATTCCGATGGGCGGATCACCGAAGAAGGTAATCGCCTGCGGGCCCTGGCTCTGCCGCCGCGCCTGGCGCGGATGATTGTCGACTCCGAAGGGTTAGGAGGGGCCGAGATCGCAGCCGAAATCGCCGCTATTCTGACCGAGCGCGGTCTTGGCGGCGATCATGTCGACCTCGAAGTGCGGCTCGATCAGTTCCGCCGCGATCGCTCGCCGCGTGCGTCCAGTGCCCGAACTCTCGCGGACCGCTGGGCCGCGCAGCTGAAAGCCGCTTCCCACAGGAAGACGCAATCTGCCAAAGGCGAGGCCGCGCCGACGGTAGGCGTGATGGTGGCATTGGCCTTTCCCGATCGGATCGCGCGCAATCGCGGAGGCGGCAGTTTCGTGCTCGCCAATGGCCGGGGTGCCTCGATCGAAGCAAGCGCAGGCCTTGCGCGCGCACCTTTCGTGGCAGTGGCCGAATTGACCGGCACGGCGGCCTCGGGACGCATTCTTCTTGCCGCGCCGATCTCGCTTGCAGATATCGAGCAGCATTTCGCTGACCTGATCGAGACGCGGGACGAGATCAGCTTCGATCGCAGCGCGATGGCGCTGCGGGCACGCCGCCGTCGCGCCTTGCAGGCGGTGACGTTGTCGGAAGCGCCGAAGGCGCTAAAGCCTTCGATGGAAACCGCGCGCGTGTTGGCCGATGGCCTTGTTGGCGAAGGCCTGTCGCGGCTGCCGTGGTCGAAGCAGCTTCAGCAATGGCGCGGCCGGGTGATGTTTCTGCGGGCCGCGGAAGCCGACAATTCATGGCCTGATCTCAGGGATGCCGCCCTGATCGACCAGCGCGAGGCCTGGCTGATGCCTGCGTTGCACGACAAGAGCGCGTTGAAGGAGATCTCCGCTGGCGACCTATCGGAGGCCCTGATGGCGATATTACCTTGGGAGCTACGGGCGCGGCTGGAGCGGGAGGCGCCGACGCATTTCGAGGCGCCGACCGGGACCATGCTGCCGATCGACTATGAAGCCGAACAGGGGCCGACAGTTTCGGTGCGGCTGCAGGAGTTGTTCGGATTGATTGAGCATCCATCGGTCGCCAGAGGCGCGATTCCGCTGGTGCTCGAATTGCTGTCTCCCGCGCAACGGCCGGTGCAGGTGACACGCGACCTGCCCGGATTCTGGCGCGGCAGCTATGCGGCGGTTCGCAACGAGCTCCGAGGTCGCTATCCCCGCCACCCCTGGCCGGACGATCCTGCCCAGGCGGTGCCGACGCGCCGGGTCAAGCCGCGGGGAACGTGAGGGCTGAGCCCTGCCATTAACGTTTCACTCATCCTTTTCGTCAAAATGACGGGTAGCGTTAGTCGCGCCCTCGCGGCCGGCGTGGTCCTATATCTTGTGCAAGGGCCTGTGGCCTCATCAACGCGAGTGTGGCGTCATGCGTAACATCATGATTATGGCGGCCTTCATGATCGGCATCGGCACCTTCATGGCGCAGATCGCCGACAAGATGGCGGCCGCTCATGTGGCACCCAGCAGTCAGCCTTCGATCGCCGCCGCGACGGCTCCGATGTCGGACGCCGGCAACCGTAGCCTGCGAATCCCGCGGGACGAGCGCGGCCATTTCCAGACCGATGCCCGCATCGACGGTCAGCGGGTTCGCTTCATGGTCGACACCGGCGCCTCCGTCATCGCGCTGAACGAAACTTCTGCCGCGCGATTTGGCCTGCGGCCCTCGCCGGCCGAATACAATGCGCAGGTGACGACCGCCAACGGCACGGTCAAGGCCGCGCGGAGCCGGATTGCGATGGTCGATGTCGGCGGCCTGATCGTGCGCGATGTCGATGCCATCGTGCTGCCCGACGAGGCGTTGTCGGAAAATCTTCTCGGCCTGTCGTTCCTGTCGAAGCTTCGGCGCTTTGAATACGCCAATGGCCAGATGGTGCTGGAGCAGTAAGGCCCTGGAGCGGTCAGCCGTCTAAATAGCTGCCGCGGTGCTCATAAACAGCCTATCGCGGGGTCACCTCCACGCACTGAGCGTCGCCTGAAATGCAGAACTCAGTTTTTCCGGTCATCTGATCGATTTTCCAAGAACCGAACACCGGCAATCCGCCAAAAATGTTTGATATTCTTTCCTGCACATTCGGCCCTTTGCCGGACGGAATCCCGGGAAGACCGGGCCTCTCGGCGCATTGACCACTCAGTCGCTTAGTATCGGCGTCGAGGACTGCGGTGCAGTGATAGAGCTTGTTCTTCTTGTGATCGAGGCGCTCAACAGCATAGTGGTTTACCCCTTTCTCCACAGTCGCAGTGCCTGCGAAAAATCTCGTAATCCGCAGCCAACCCAACGGTCGCCTTCAAGACTAGCAAGAGCGTGAGTATCCCGGTCTTTAGAGGTTTCACAAGGACTCCGTCGACTGCGATGCGCTACGACAGGCGGGCCGCTGACTACCTTGCCTTCGTTCACTTGCGCCAATCAGACCATGTATATGCTTCGATGATTCTGAATCCTAGTAGCCCCTGTACTCTCTGATACTCAGTTTGCTTGGGTCATCTTCAACCGGGGTCGCTACCAACAAACCAGTTGCGCTGGGGCCTGTTGCTGCGACTGGGCTTGAGCCAGTTGAATCTGCGACTGTTGAGCTACGCCGTCCTCGGCGAACGGATCGTAGTCAACGGGAACGAGCGAGTAGTCACGGAAATCCGGCTGATAGTCTACCGGCACCAGAGCGTAATCAGGCATGATGAATCACCTATAGGGATTGGGGGAGCGGCGGAGGTGCCCGTAATGCGACCTCGCCCCTCGCAGAGGGAGGAGGCTAAGTTCGCTTGGGGTGTTTGAAGTCCTTGCCAGTGACGCAAGCGTCGATCCCGGCTTTGCCCAGCGTATTCTTTTCGCCCGAGTACGGTTCGGCGAAGGAAGCTAGGTGCATCGCCCGGGAGCGCGTTGTCGGATTCAAAACCCCATCGCGAGCGTCCGCGCGGCTTATTTGCACGACGAACATATGCGGATGATTTGGCCAAGGCGTCAAATCTATGAGGTAAGAGGGCACATCATCCCGCACCTTTAATTATCGCGACAGGACGCCGGTACTTCCATTGATCCCGGTCGTTCGCTATGCCTGCGAGGCGCAATACCGCTTTGCTGTGAGGCGATCTTCGATGTTTCCAAAGCCGAAACCCGTACTGGTGCCCAATACGCTGGCCTATGAATCCGAGCCGATGGTGAAGCCAACGGGCTTTCGCGAATATGACGCGCGCTGGCTGTTCGGCAAAGAGATCAATTTGATGGGTGTGCAGGCGCTCGGCATGGGTTTGGGAACCTTGATTGCGGAGCTTGGCGTGCCCCAGGAGGTGGTGACCGGCCACGATTTTCGCGGTTATTCGGCCTCGATCAAATATGCCCTGATTTCCGGGCTGCAGGCGTCAGGCTGCAGGGTTCATGACATCGGGCTGTGCACCACCCCGATGGCCTATTTTGCGCAGTTCGATCTGGACGTGCCCTGCGTTGCCATGGTCACCGCCTCGCATAACGACAATGGCTGGACCGGCGTGAAGATGGGAGCTAATCGTCCGCTGACCTTTGGCCCTGAGGAAATGGGCCGGCTGAAGGAGATCGTGCTCGGTGCCAACTTCTCAAGCCGAAGCGGCGGCTTCTATCAATTCCACGAAAACTTCCCGGCGCGCTATATCGCCGATTTAACCCGAAGGCCGAAGCTCAAACGTAAGCTTAAGGTGGTGGTGGCCTGCGGCAACGGCACGGCGGGGGCCTTTGCGCCTGAGGTGATGGAGGCGATCGGCTGCGATGTGATCCCGCTCGATACTGAGCTCGATCATACGTTTCCGAAATACAATCCCAATCCCGAAGATATGGAGATGCTGCACGCGATCCGCGACGCGGTGCTGGCGCACCAGGCCGATGTCGGGCTTGGGTTTGACGGCGACGGCGACCGCTGTGGCGTGGTCGACAATACCGGTGAAGAAATCTTTGCAGATAAAGTCGGCGTGATGCTGGCGCGCGATATGTCGGCCATTCATCCGAACGCGCAGTTCGTGGTCGACGTCAAATCGACCGGATTGTTCGCCACCGATCCGGTGTTGCAGCGCCAGGGCGCCAGAACGCAGTATTGGAAGACCGGGCATTCCTACATGAAGCGGCGCACCCATGAGCTTGGTGCGCTCGCAGGTTTTGAGAAGTCCGGCCATTTTTTCTTCAACGCGCCGTTGGGCCGCGGCTATGATGACGGCCTGGTATCGGCGATTGCGATCTGCGAGATGTTGGATCGCTCGCCCGGCAAGTCGATGGCCGATCTGAAGAACGCGCTACCGAAGACCTGGTCGTCGCCCACCATGTCGCCGCATTGTGCCGACGAGGCCAAATACGGCGTCGTCGATGCCGTGGTGAAACATTTCGAGGCGCAGGCCAAGGACGGCGGCACAGTCGCCGGTCAGAAGATCCGCGAACTCGTCACGGTGAACGGCGTGCGGGTGACCGTCGATGACGGCAGCTGGGGGCTGGTGCGCGCCTCGTCCAACAAGCCGGAACTGGTGGTCGTGGTCGAGAGCCCGGTTTCCGAAAAGCGAATGCGCGACATGTTCGAGGCGATGGACGGGGTGCTGCGAACCCATCCCGAAGTCGGCGAATACAATCAGAAGATCTGAAGCTATCCTCGCCGGCTACGCGACCGCCGGCACCGGCAGGGTCGTGATGGATTTGATCTTCTCCATCGCAAAGCGCGAGGTGACGTTCTTTAGCGCCACCGCTGCGATCAACTTCTTATAGAACACATCATAGCTCTGCATGTCGGCCACCACGACGCGCAGCATGTAATCGACATCGCCGGCCATGCGATAGAATTCCATCACTTCGGGCATGGCACTGACGGCGGAAGCAAATTTCTTCAGCCATTCCTCCGAATGGTCACCGCTCTCGACGGAGACGAACACGGAAATGCCAAGGCCGACCTTGTTCTGGTCCACCAACGCCACCCGTCGCAGGATGATGCCGTCGGCCTCCAGCCGCTGGATACGCTTCCAGCAGGGTGTGGAGGAAAGCCCGACTCGGTCGCCGATTTCGGCCACCGACAGCGAGGCATCGTCCTGCAGCACCATGAGGATCTTGCGATCAATGGCGTCGAGGCGGCGGGTGGATTCCGGGAGGTAGACGGCGGTTTCGGTCATGGGGAGAACTTTATTCTAAAAATGAGGTTATAAAACCTCATACATAGAAAATTCTTCCAACGCAATCCCTAGCGGCCGGCCGCAGCAGGCGCCGCCACCTGCCCATGCTCCAAAAGTGCTGCAACGTCAGCGCGTTGCGGGGCGGCAAAGGCGCCGCCGAACCGGGTGCATTTCAGGGCTGCCGCGGCGGAGGCGAAGCGGAGCGCGGTCGGAATGTCCTGGTGTTCGGTAATCGCGAGCGCAAAGGCGCCGTGGAAGACGTCGCCGGCCCCCAAGGTATCCACGGTATGCACCGGGAAAGCCGGCGTCTGCTGCAACTGGCCCTGCTCGTCGAGCCACAGCGTGCCTTGCGCGCCGCGCGTACCCGCCAGGAAGGACGGCGTCAGCTTGGCGATCTTCAACAGGGCTTCGGCATCGCTGGTGACACCCGCAGTAGACTGCAGGGCCTCGCTGGAAAAAACCAGATGCGTGGAGGCCGTTAGCAAGCCCTCTCGCAGTGACATCGTGCGATCGACATCGACAATCACGGGAATGCCGCGCCGCACCGCCTCGGCGCATAACTCGGTGCAAAATTCCGCGCAGCGGTTTTCGGTCAGGATCGCAACACAGCCTTCAAGCAGTTCATCGGGATCCGGCAACTGTATCTTCCACAATGCGGGGTCGCGGAAGGTCACGATGGTGCGCTCGCCGCTCGGGTCGATCATGATATTGGAGATCGGCGTCACCAGCCCTGGCATATGGACGATCTGATTGGTCTCGATGCCTTCCTCGGCCAGTTTGTCGAAGATGAACCGGCTCGAGGTTTCCCCGGCATCGCCCATCGGACCGCAGATCGAGGCATGTCCGCCGAGCCGCGCAATGCCGATCGCGGCGTTCAGCGCGTTGCCACCACAGATTTCCTCAAAATGCGTGGCGCTTTCCTTGAAGCCGCGCGCGGGAAGTCCGGGAACGCGAAAGGTAAGATCGCGAACCGGCATCCCGATGCACAGGATGTGGGGGGCTTTGGTCGCTTTCGTGACAGGGGAGGGATTCATGAGCCAAGCATCCGAAAAAGCGGCGCCGCAGGAAGCGGAACCGTGAAGGTGATTAACCGATGTCGCGGCTGCCGGGTTCCATCGCGCCAAACGCTTGTTAGCTGAGCGGGCCTTGCAGCCAGCGTGCCATCAGATGGTGGGCGATTGCCAGGGAATGCGGCCCGGTGAAGCCGTCCGGATGTTCGCGGCTCAACATCAGGGCCACATCCTGGCGACTGAACCAGCGGGCATCTTCGAGCTCGGTGCGGTCCACCACGATGTTCTCGTCAAGCGCGCGGGCGGTGCAGCCGATCATCAGCGAGGACGGGTAGGGCCAGGGCTGCGCCATGTAATAGGCGACATCCGTGCAGCGAATGCCGGATTCTTCCAAAATCTCGCGGCGAACCGCATCCTCGATGGTTTCGACGGCCTCGACAAATCCGGCGAGACAAGACCACACCCCCTTGAGAAACTGTTTCTGGCGTCCCAGCAGGCATTTGTCGCCGGAGGTCACGAGCATGATCACCACGGGATCTGTGCGCGGAAAATGTTCGGCCTTGCAGCCTGGACATTCGCGCTTCCAGCCGGCCTCTTTCATGGCGGTGCGGCTGCCGCAATTGGCGCAAAAACCGTGGCGCTGATGCCAGTTGACCAGGGATTTGGCGATCGCGATCGCGGAAAGCTGCTCGGGCGAGACGTCGCCCCGCATCGCCATGCCGCGCAATTCACTCACCGCTACATCCTCGCGCCCGAGCAGCTTCTCAACCGCCGGCGCGCCGATGCCCATGCCGAACAGCGCGGTGCCCTCCTGCAGGCCGAGAAAGATCATGCCGGGATTGGCGCCGAATTTAAGCGCCTCGTCGATGGCGAGGAGTGGCTGCGGTCCTTCCGACGTCTGCTTCACCAGCAGCGAATCGCGATGCACGACATAGGCGCGGCTGGCGGGGTGCTGTTCGAGCGCCATCAGCTTTTCGTCATTGCTGCGTAAATGCGCGGCGCGATCCAGCGCGTTCGCGACGAAGGCGGGCTGTCCGAGAGGGAAGTTGAAGGATGCCATTGCGTTGCCAGCCAGCTAAAACGTCGGGGGTAGGAGCCTCATCCAAGCCAGATCTTGCGGCGAAGTGCGCTGATAAAATGCTGCACTTCGGCGGCATCATGATCGAGCGGCGGTGCGACGCCCCAGACGGGGCGGGGCCATGCCACATCACTGGTGCGCCGGGCGATGACATGCACGTGTAACTGGGGCACCGCGTTGCCCAGCGCGGCAATGTTCAGCTTGTCGCATTTGGTGACATCTTTCAGTGCCCGCGCCGCGCGGTTGATTTCCGTCATCAACTGAGCTTGCTCGACCTCATCGAGATCGATGATCTCCCGGACATCCTCGCGGCGGGGCACCAGGAGCAGCCAGGGATAGTTGGCGTCCTTGATGACCAAGACCCGGGAGAGCGGTAGGTCGCCGATGTCGATGGTATCGTTCTTGAGCTGGGCGTGCAGCGACCAGGCAGAATTATCGGTGGGCATTTGAAATTCCTGACGCAGGCAACGCTTGCCGATTTGTTCTATCAGGGAGCCGCGTTTGGTGAAAGCGCCGGCCCGTGGCCTGGATTAAGTCAGCGGTTGAAGGCGACCGCCCCGGCTTGATTTCCAGAGGGTTTGGCTCCAAATAGGGACCGGGAGATTGGCGGTGGACGAGCCACTCGCCAACCGGGTCAGATCCGGAAGGAAGCAGCCCTAACGAGGTCCGGATCGGGTCGCTCGTCAGTCTCCTACCCTTTATCTTGGGCAAGTTCTGATTCCGCGCGTGATTGGCTCGGATGTGAAAGTTGGAATCGGGCCAGAGAGCCGGTTCGAAAGACAATCACCTGTGGATCCATCGATGCCCGACGCTGGCGCTCCCTCAATGTCCGGTCAACCTTCGGAAGCCTCCCAGGGCGGGTTTGACCTGGGTCCCGAGACCGGCTCGCCCTATCGGGTGTTGGCGCGCAAATACCGTCCCGCCAGTTTTGACGACCTGATCGGCCAGGAGGCCGTGGTGCGCACTGTTTCGAATGCCTTCGAGACTGGGCGGATTCCGCAAGCCTGGATTCTGACGGGGGTGCGCGGCGTCGGCAAAACCACCACGGCGCGGATTCTTGCACGCGCGTTGAATTATGAATTAGCGGATGGATCGGTAAAAGGGCCGACCATCCACATGCCCGCGCTCGGCGTGCATTGCCAGGCGATCATGGAAAGCCGGCACATGGACGTGCTGGAAATGGACGCCGCCTCGCACACCGGAGTCGATGACGTCCGCCAGATCAATGACAGCGTGCGTTATGCGCCGGCGAGTGCTCGCTACAAGGTCTACATCATCGACGAAGTGCATATGTTGTCGACGGCGGCGTTCAATGCGTTCCTCAAGACGCTGGAGGAGCCGCCGGAGCACGCCAAATTCGTTTTTGCGACCACCGAAATCCGTAAAGTGCCGGTCACCGTGCTGTCGCGCTGCCAGCGCTTCGACCTGCGGCGCGTCGATACCGACGTGCTGATGGCGCACCTGGCTGGCATTGCTGCGAAGGAGAACGTCGAGGCCGAACCGGAGGCGCTCGGAATCATTGCCCGCGCTGCCGAGGGATCGGTGCGGGATTCGCTATCTCTGCTCGACCAGGCGATCGCCCATGCCGCAGGTGTGGTTCGAGCGGATGCTGTTCGCCAGATGCTCGGACTCGCTGATCGCACCCGGATCATCGACCTCTTCGATGCGCTCGCGCGAGGCGACATTGCGGCCGCGTTCAGCGAGTTTCGCGATCAATACGATACCGGCGCCGATCCGGTGATTGTGCTGAGCGACCTCGCCGAATTCGTCAATTTTGTCACCCGCGTCAAGATTGTCCCGGCAACGGCCGACAATGTCGCGCTCGGCGAAACCGAGCGGCGGCGCGGCCGGGAATTCGCCACCAAGCTGTCGATGCGGGTGCTGTCACGGATGTGGCAGATGCTGCTCAAGGGCATCACGGAGGTGCAGGGCGCGACGCGGCCGATGGCGGCTGCGGAAATGGTGCTGGTTCGAATCGCTTATGTGGCGGATCTGCCGACCCCTGATGAGGCCATTCGGATGATCGAGCAGGGCGGGAATGCCACCGCCATCCCGGCGGGTTCGCCTGCGCGTGCTGCCACGGCCGCCTCCGTGAGTTCATCGGTCGGACCGATGGGCTCCTCGACGGTTGCGTCCCCACCTTCGCAATTTCGTTCACAACCCGTGATTTCTCGCGCCAGCGCTGAATCCTTGCCGCGCGCACAAATGGCGCCGGCGGCTGAGGAGGCGCAGCCCGCGACTCCCGCGCTGCGCATTACGAGCTTCCCGCAGCTGATCGCGCTGGCGGCAGAAAAGCGCGATCTTCTGACCAAAACCGCCCTCGAAGCCGATGTGCGCCTGGTCCGGATCGAGGATGGCCGGCTGGAACTGGCAATGGAACGCAGCGCCGCCCGGTCACTTGTCAGCGAATTATCGCGCAAGCTGGAGCAATGGACCGGCCGGCGCTGGACCGTGATCGTCTCCAACGAGGCCGGACAACCCACGATCCGCGCCCAGAACGAGCTGCAGAAAAGTCAGCGCGAACGCGCCGCCGAGGCCGACCCGCGGGTGCAGGAAGTGCTGGCGCGTTTTCCGGGCGCCAAGGTCGTCGAAGTGCGCCGTCTTGCCGTTGATCCGCCGGAATCCGATATCAGCGATCCCTATGCCGGCGAAGGCACCGGGTCGGACGACGAGTAAATTCGAAAGGACCGTTGATGGCTGATTTTCTCGGGATGATGAAGCAGGCCGCGCAGCTGCAATCCAAGATGCAGGCGATGCAGGAGGAACTTGCGACCGTTGAGGTCGAGGGCATCTCTGGCGGGGGTCTGGTCAGCGTCCATATGACAGCCAAAATGGAAGTGAAGTCGATCAAGATCGACCCCTCTCTGGTCAAGCCGGAAGAACGCGAGATCCTCGAAGACCTGCTGGTGACGGCGCTTGGCGATGCACGGCGCAAGGCCGAGGCTGCGACGCAGGAAAAAATGCAGGCGCTGACCGGCGGCCTCGGCCTTCCGCCCGGGCTGAAATTGTTCTGATATGCCTGCTGCGGTTGCCGGTCCTGAGATCGAACGATTGATTCAGCTGCTGGCGCGGCTGCCTGGGCTCGGGCCGCGTTCGGCACGACGGGCGGCCTTGCACCTGATCAAGAAGCGCGAGGCGCTGATGACGCCGCTTGCCGGCGCGTTGCAGACAGCCATCGATACCATCCAGGTCTGCAAAACCTGCGGCAACATTGATTCGCAAAATCCCTGCATGGTCTGTACCGATCCGCAGCGCGATTCTTCGATCATCGTCGTGGTAGCTGACGTGGCCGACCTCTGGGCCCTGGAGCGCGCCCACGCCACCAAAGGGAGATATCACGTGCTGGGGGCCACGCTGTCGCCACTCGATGGTATTGGCCCGCAGGATCTCACCATCGATGCGCTGGTCGCTCGCGCCCATGAGCCGCAGGTTTCGGAGATTATCCTCGCCCTCAATGCGACAGTGGACGGGCAGACCACGGCGCATTACATCACCGACCTCCTGCAGGAGGCGAATGTCAAAGTCACCCGGCTCGCCCATGGGGTGCCGGTTGGCGGTGAACTCGATTATCTGGACGAGGGAACACTCTCGGCCGCCATGCGTCAACGGACGCTGTTTTGATCGACCATCAATGGAAATATCGAAAAAATGAAGCTGTATGGATTCGGCCCACATCTGGCTTTGGGCCTGCTGCTCGGCGCCTTCGCTGGAACTGGCGCGACCGCGCAAACCCCAGCGAAGGTCAAAAATCTTGAAATCGGCGGGACCTTGTCCGGCAAGCTCAATGTGCTCCGCATCAAGGGAAAGAAAGGCAAGCGTGTCGCGACCTTTCAATTGACCAGTGAGCCGGGCCGTCTGCCGCCACCGGACGGATTGTGCGGTCTCGAGACCGGACCTGAAACCTTCGAGATCGTCACCACCAGCGACGCCCAGGCCTCACAGCTGAAGCCGTTTGTCGGCAAGGATGTCTCAATCAGGATCAATGAGGTCGCCTGCGCCCATGAAGCGGGCCAGATGAGCGAAGCCATCGTGACAAAATGGAGCGTGGCGAAGTAGGTTCGCTGCCTAAGGCGTCGCGACGGAGGGATGGCGAAAAGGGCAAAGTTGACGTTTGCGCTATTATTTACGCTCCTCTCCGTCGATTTTGCTAGTGCGCAAGGCCCGAATGGTTCGGGTTCCAGTGCGCGGCAGGCGCTGGCGGCGCTGCGCACAAAGCCGGATTGCGATGCGGTTGTCGCCGAATTTCAAGCGCTTAATTCGCGCGTAGGGCAGGAAGTCGTGCCGAAGATGCGCTAAGCGCGTTTCGTTTCCAGATCGCTGAAATGCCCGCGCCGCTGCAGCCAGGCCAATACGACCAAACTCGGCACCGCCACCACCATGCAGATCACGAAGAACAGCGGCCATCCCGTGGCCTTGGCGACATAGCCCGCGCCTGACGAAAGATAGGTACGCCCCACGGCGGCAAGCGCCGTAAGCAGTGCGTATTGGGTGGCGGTATGCAGCGGATTCCGGCACAGCGCGGAGAGATAGGCGACGAAAATCACCGTGCCGATGGCACTGGTGAAGTTCTCGGCGGTAATGGCAAATGCCAGCGCCCATTGGTTGACGCCGACAAAGGCGAGCCAGGAGAACGACAGATTGGCGATAGCCTGCAGCACGCCGCCGATCCACAGGCTCGCCCCCAGCGAGTAGCGCCGCGCGACAAAGCCGCCGGCAAAGCCGCCGAGCAGGGTCGCCGCGAGGCCAACGCCCTTGACGATCGCCGCGTAGTCATTGCGGGTGAAGCCGAGGTCGATCACGAACGGCGCGGTCATGGTGCCGGAGAATGCGTCGGTGAACTTGAACAGCACGACGAAGGCGAGCGCGGCCCAGGCATCCCTGCGCTGCAGGAATTCGGTCAGCGCACCCGTGGCTGCCTTGACGATCCGCGCCCCTGCGGTCTCGTCGCGTGTGGCGGCTTCCGCCCGTACGGAGGGCGCCGGTTCGGTTGCGGCCAGCGCGGTGATCGTACCGATCAGGACCAGCGCAGCCATCGCGATATAGCCCCACATCCAGGCGTCGCCGCGCGCAAAGCCCGCCTGCTCGATGGCGCTTACCAGAAACAGCGCGCCCGCGGTCGATACCAGCATCCCGATGCGATAGGCAGCGACATAACCGGCCATGCCGGCGGCCTGCTCGCTTTCAGGCAGGCTTTCGACGCGGAACGCATCCACCACAATGTCCTGTGTGGAGGAAGTGGCGGCCACCAACAGCGCACCGATCGCCACCATCAGCGGCGCGCGCGCGGGGTCGCTCACGGCAAGAAAAACAATCGCCGCGATCAGCAATAGCTGCGAAAATACAAGCCAGCCGCGGCGGCGGCCAAACGTGCTGGTCAGAAGCGGCACATGCAGTGCGTCAACCAAGGGCGCCCAGATGAATTTCAGCGTGTAGGGCGTGCCGACCAGCGCGAACAGGCCGATGGTGCCGAGATCGACCCCGGCCTCGCGCATCCAGATCAGGAGCGTCGAGCCTGACAGCGCCAGCGGCAGCCCCGAGGAAAAGCCGAGCAGGAGCACGATCAATACGCGCGGTTGCAGATAGACCATCAGCCCCTCGCGCCAGGAGGGCTGCGTGATGGCAGAATCAGTTGCCTTGCTCGGTGCGGCGTTTGATGGGGTCATGCCGCACTGCTAGCAGATTCGGACGCTGAAATCGGCGGTTTCGCTCGGCGCCGGCATATTCAGTGATCCCCGCGAAAGCTCGCGCTTGTCACTCCGGACGCCGCGTAGCAGCGATCCAGGATCCAGAAAGACGAATAAGTCTCGCGAGATTCTCAGGCGCGCAGGTGCGCGCCATGGTTCTCGCAAAGCCTGTCATCGGGCCGACTTTGCGCGGACCCGGTGGCGAGCCCCGGAATGACAACAACAAGCTAGCGCGAGACCGGAAAGAGCTGAGGCGCGCTTTTCACCAGCCGTGGCGGCTCCGGGGCTTCCGGCTTGCTGAAATCGAGTTCCTCGATCCGGCCGGCACGCTTTTCGATCTTGTCGGCGGAAATCAGGACCTGCCTGACATCCTCGTTGACGTCGGCAAAGTGCTTTTGCAGCTTGAGCACGCGTTCGCGCAACCGGCCGAGATCATCGCCGAGATTGAGCACCTCGGTGCGGATCTGGTCGGCGGCATCGCGCATCCGGGCATCTTTGAGGATTTGCTGCATCACCTGGATCGCCAGCATCAACAGCGAGGGCGAGACCAGCACCACTTTTGCCCGGTAGGCCTTCTGAATCACATCGTCGAAGCCATCGTGAATCTCCGCATAGACCGATTCCGACGGTACGAACATCAGCGCGGTGTCCTGGGTTTCCCCGGTAATCAGATATTTCTCGGCGATGTCGTTGACGTGTTTCATCACATCGGCCCGCAGGCGCTGGGCGGCGATCTTCTTCTGCTCATCGGTCCGCGCATCATGCAGCGCGGTGACAGCTTCCAGCGGAAATTTGGCGTCGATGCAGAGCGGACGCTGATCGGGGAGGAACACCACGCAATCCGGTCGCTTGCCAGTCGAAAGCGTGTACTGGAATTCATAGGAGCCCGACGGCATGCCATCCTGGACGATGGCTTCCATGCGGCCCTGGCCGAAGGCTCCGCGCGACTGCTTGTTGGCGAGCACATCGCGCAAGGTGGTGACCTGGGAAGTCAGGTCGGTCAGGTTCTTGTGCGCGCTGTCGATGATACCGAGCCGCTCGTGCAACACCCGAAGCGAGTCCATGGTGTTGCGCGTGGTCTGCTCCATCGACTGGCCGACCCGGTGCGTCACCGAATCCAGCCGCTCGCTGACGGCGCGGGCCATCTCCGCCTGACGATTGGCGAGCGCCTGGCCCATGGCATCGACGCGGCCGGTAGCCTCGCTCTGCGCGCGCAGCATATCGCTCAGGCGCTCCTCCAACTCGTTGGCGCGAATGGCCTGGGCCATGGCGAGTTCGGCGCCGCGACGACTTGACCGCGCGATAATGATGGCGATGACCACCAGAAGAACTAGCACCAGCGCCGTGCAACCGAGAAGTGCGGCGCCGGCTCGAATCGGCCAGTCCCCGATCATGAAAAGAATCTCGTTCATGGGCGCCTTTGTAGCCGATTCGCCGCGTGCCGCGAACGAAGAGGGAACATTTATGGTGGATGAGCCGTAAATTTTTGGCCGATTTGCCGGCACTTCCGTCCGAATGCGCCGCATTGACCGCAGGGGGTCAGCAGCTTAAATCGCCCGCCGAGGCATTTAGAGACATCATGGCTATCAGAGAAATCATCATCCTGCCCGACAAACGGCTGCGGCTCGTCTCCAAGCCGGTCGAAAAGGTCACCGCCGAAATCCGCAGACTCGCCGACGACATGCTGGAAACCATGTACGACGCGCCCGGCATCGGACTTGCTGCGATCCAGATCGCCGAGCCGATCCGGCTCGTCACCATGGACCTCGCCAAGCGTGACGAGAACGGCGAGGGCACGCCGCGCCCCCAGGTGTTCGTCAATCCGGAAATCCTTTCCAGTTCCGATGAGAAGTCGGTCTACGAGGAAGGCTGCCTGTCGATTCCCGAATATTACGAGGAAGTGGAACGGCCGGCGAAGGTGCGTGTTCGCTTCAGCGATCTCGATGGCAATGTGCATGAGGAGGATGCCGAAGGCCTTTATGCTACCTGCATCCAACACGAAATCGATCACCTGAACGGCGTCTTGTTCGTCGACTATCTCTCGAAGCTGAAGCGCGATCGCGTGCTGAAAAAATTCGCAAAGGCAGCCAAGCGCGCGGAATAGGTTGTCCTGCCGCTGGTTTCGGTGTGAGCGGTGATCTCAGCGGCCGGGCTTTCGCCTGGGGTCGTGGGATAGCCAAAAATCTGGCAAAAGTCTGGGTCGTTGGTCATGTCGCTGCGTTTGATCTTCATGGGCACGCCGGAATTTTCGGTGCCGACCCTGCTCGAACTGGTGGCGCATGGCCATGAGATCGCAGCCGTCTATACGCGTGCCTCCCGGCCGGCGGGTCGCGGCATGAAAATGCAACCCTCTCCGGTCGAACAGGAGGCGCGGCGGCTCGGCATTCCCGTGCTGACACCCTCGACTTTAAAAACGCCCGAAGCGGTCGAGGTGTTTTGTGCGCATGGCGCCGATGCGGCCGTCGTTGTGGCCTATGGCATGATCCTGCCGCCCGCCATTCTCGATGTGCCGCCGCTCGGCTGCTACAATTTGCATGCTTCGCTGTTGCCGCGCTGGCGGGGAGCCGCTCCGATCAACCGCGCGATCATGGCAGGCGACAGCGAGACCGGCGTCATGGTGATGAAGATGGACGCCGGCCTCGATACCGGTGATGTCGCGCTCGCCGAAAAGATTTCGATCACCGACGCCATGACCGCCTCCGATCTGCATGATGCGCTGGCTCGGCTCGGCGGCGATCTCATGGTGCGCGCGATCGGTGCGCTGGAGCGCGGCCAGTTGCAACTGACCCGGCAGAGCGAGCAGGGGGTGACCTATGCCGCCAAGATCGAGAAAGCCGAAGCGCGCATCGACTGGAATCGACCCGCGCGTGCGGTGCTGCGCCATATCCATGGCCTGTCGCCGTTTCCCGGGGCCTGGTGCGAAATGCAGGCTGGCGAGGAGACCGCGCGGCTGAAGATCCTGCGTTGCGCCCTGGTCGACGCATCCGGCCAGCCGGGCGAAGTGCTCGATGAAGGCCTGACGATTGCCTGCGAGACGGGTGCGATCCGGATTCTGGAGCTGCAGCGGGCGGGCAAGCAGCCGATGAAGGCCGGTGAATTCCTTCGAGGCACGCCGCTGCAGCGCTCCGATCGGCTGACCTGATGCCCCGCTACAAACTCCTCATCGAGTATGATGGCGGGCCGTTCTGCGGCTGGCAGTTCCAGGAAAACGGGCCGTCAGTGCAGGGGGCGCTGGAAGCGGCGGCGCAGGCGATCTGCGGTGTGCCAGTGCGCGTTCATGGGGCTGGCCGCACCGATGCCGGCGTGCATGCGTTGGGGCAGGTCGCCCATTGCGATATTGCCAAACACTTCGTGCCGGGCCGCTTCCGCGACGGCATGAACGCCCATCTGCGTCCGCATCCGATCGCCGTCATCTCGGCGGAAGTGGTGCCGGATGATTTCGAGGCGCGATTTTCGGCCAAGAAGCGCCACTATCGCTACTGCATCTCCAACCGGCGCGCCAATCTCGCGCTTCAGGCCGGCCTCGCCTGGCGCGTGCCGAGGCGGCTCGATACCGATGCGATGCACGAGGCCGCTCAGCGGCTGATCGGCAAGCACGATTTCACCACCTTTCGCGATACCGAATGCCAGGCGAAATCGCCGGTGAAAACGCTCGATCAGCTCGATGTCATTCGCCAGGGCGACGACATCCAGATCCTGACCTCGGCGCGATCCTTCCTGCACAGCCAGGTGCGCTCGATGGTCGGCTCTCTGATGTGGGTCGGCGATGGCCGCTGGAGCGCCGACGATCTTGAAGCCGCATTGGCCGCGCGCAGCCGCAGTGCTTGCGGCCCGGTGGCCCCGCCGGACGGCCTCTATCTGGTGCGGGTGGATTATTAAACGAAACGGCCGGCGTGGCCCCTGCGGAAGATTCAGAGCGCCAGCTGCTTCATCGCGTCCCAGAACAGCGTCTGTCCGTCCGCGACATTGGCCGTCCAGTGCTCGGCGGCGAAATCATTGGCGTCGTCGGTGATGAACTTGAACGAGCGCCAGGCAATCCCGTGACGCTGGCAGACATGGGCGATCGCAAACAATTCCATGTCGACAATATCGATCGCATTCTCATCCAGCCAGGGATCGACCGTGGTGACGAAACTGTCTCCGGTGCCGCAGGTCACGCTACCAGACCCCGACGAGAGCCGGTCGAGATCGGCCGCGAACGGGGTTCGCCCTCGTGGCGCCAGCGGCATCGCCATCATATCGCGCTGAATGACATGGGCGACTTCGACCAGGCCGACAATGCCGTCGCTGACCTTGCCAGCGGTGCCGTAATTGACAATCAGGCGCGGATGCCGGGCGGCAATGGCCTTCGTCGCGATCATCGCTGCATTGACCTTGCCGACCCCCGTGAAGATGATTTCCACGTCTGACGGCGCGCGTTTTGGATCGAGTTCGTCTTCCAGCGCGGTGAGAACGACAATCCTGGTCATGCGAAATAGCGGTTCAGAATGCCGCGATAGACGCGAGTGAGTTTTTCCAGATCAGACACCGGCGTCCGTTCGTCGATCTGGTGCATGGTCTGGCCGACCAGGCCGAATTCTATCACGGGGCAATAGCTGGCGATAAAGCGCGCATCAGATGTTCCGCCCGAGGTGCTCAACTCCGGTCGGCGTCCGGTGATCTCTTCGATCGCCGCCACAGCGAGATCTGTAAAGGGGCCGGGCTTGGTGACGAAGACGTTGGAATTGGATGGCTCCCACACGATGCGCGCCTTGATGCGGTTGCCGGCGGCCTTTGCCAGCCGCGCATCAACCAGCGCGCGCAAGTTTTCCTGGGTGTGGTGGTCGTTGAAGCGGATGTTGAACTTGGCCCGCGCCTGGGCGGGGATGACGTTGGCAGCCTTGTTGCCGACGTCGACCGAGGTGAATTCCAGGTTGGACGCCTGGAACTGAGCGCTGCCATGGTCGAGCGGCTCATCGGTGAGCGCCACGATCAGGCGGGCGATGTCCGGCACCGGATTGGAGGCGCGTTGCGGATAGGCGACATGGCCCTGGACGCCGTCGACATAAAGCGTGCCGGATTGCGAGCCACGGCGGCCGATCTTGATGCAGTCACCGAGCTCCTCGACGTTCGAGGGCTCACCCAGCACGCAATGATCGAATTTTTCGCCGCGCGCCGCCGCCCATTGCAGCAGCTTGATGGTACCGTTAACGGAAATGTCTTCCTCGTCGCCGGTAATCAGAAACGAGATCGATCCCTTGGGCGGGCCGTTCGCCGCGAGAAAATCGAGCACGGCGGCGACGCTGCAGGCGATCCCGCCCTTCATATCCACCGCGCCGCGGCCATAGAGAATGCCGTCTTTCACCTCGCCGGCAAACGCGCCATGGCTCCATGCCGTCTCGTCGCCGGGCGGCACCACATCGGTATGCCCGGCAAAGGTGATATGCGGCGCCGAAGAACCGAGGCGGGCATAGAGGTTCTCGATATCGGCGGTGCCGGGTTCACCGAAGGTGACGCGATGCGTCTCGAAGCCCGCTTGTTTCAGAATCCTTTCCAGCACGGAGAGCGCGCCGGCATCGGCGGGCGTCACCGATGGGCAGCGGAGCAATTCGCGGGCGATGGAAAGGGCGTCGGTCATGCTCTAGTCGCGCAGCAATTCGTTGATGCTGGTCTTGGAGCGGGTGCGCTCATCGACGCGCTTGACGATGACGGCGCAGGCGGTGGAGGGGCCCGGCGCGCCGTTCTTCAGGGGCCTGCCGGGAAGCGCGCCCGGCACCACGACGGCGTATTCCGGCACTTCGCCGACAAAGATTTCCCCGGTCTCGCGATCGACGATCTTGGTCGATGCGCCGAGGAACACACCCATCGACAGCACCGCGCCCTTGCGGACAATGACGCCTTCGGCGACTTCCGAGCGCGCACCAATGAAACAATCATCCTCCACGATGACAGGTCCAGCCTGTAGCGGCTCCAGCACGCCGCCGATGCCGACGCCGCCCGAGATGTGAACGCGCTTGCCGATTTGGGCACAGGAACCGACCGTCGACCAGGTGTCGACCATGGTGCTTTCGTCGACATAGGCGCCGAGATTGACGAAGGATGGCATCAGCACGACGTTGCGGCCGATGAAAGCCGAACGGCGGACAATGGCGCCGGGCACGGCGCGGAAGCCGGTTTCACGAAAGCGGTTCTCGCCCCAGCCATCGAATTTCGACGGCACCTTATCCCACCAAGAAGCCTTGCCCGGGCCGCCGGGGATCACGCTCATGTCGTTGAGGCGGAATGAGAGTAGAACCGCCTTCTTCAGCCATTGATTGACCTGCCAATTGCCGCTCGCCTGGCGCTCGGCCACGCGTGCTTCGCCGCGATCGAGCAGTTCGAGCGCCTGATCGACGGCCTCGCGCACCTCGCCCTTGGTCGTCGTCGAAATGCCTTCGCGGGCATCGAACGCGGCGTTGATGGTAGATTCGAGGGCTGCGAGGGTCATCGAGACTTCCTTGAACGGTCTGCGGGATCGATTTTGGAGGCTTTTGTCGTGATTTGCACGCGCGGAGTCAAGAAGGCGGCCCGACCGTTCAGGCCTTCGTTAGCTGGCCTAGAAAGCCGGTAAGATCATCCGTGACATGATCGACGTGACCTGCGCCGCGGCCCTCCAATTCCCAGTCCTCGCGCACGACCTCCTTGGAGCCGTCGGGCACCACCAGGACGGTGGTCATGCCAAGCTGATGCGGCACCACGAGATTGCGCGCAAGATCTTCAAACATCGCCGACGTCTCGGGCCGAACCGAATGAAGGCTGAGAAAGCGCTCATAGGTCTGGCGGGCGGGCTTGGGCTCGAATTCGGCGGCCACGATGTCGAACACCGCTTCGAAATGATCGACCAATCCGAGCCGCTCCAGGACCTTGCCGGCATGATCGGTTGAGCCATTGGTCAGAATGAGCTTGCGTCCGGGCAGCCTGGCGATCGCAACACCCATCGCCGGATTGGGCTCCAGCGGGGAATGGTCGATCTGGTGCACATAAGCGAGATAGTCGTCGGCCCGCACGCCGTGTTCGGTCATCATGCCGCGCATGGTGGTGCCGTGGCGGCGGTAATAATCCTTCTGGATCCGGTGGGCTTCCACAGGGGAGACCTTGAGCCAGGCGCTGACGAATTCCCCGATGCGCGCATCGACCTGTTGCCAAAGGTTGACGTGATGGGGGTAAAGGGTGTTGTCGAGATCGAAAACCCAGGTGTCGATATGGTCGAAGCTGCGCGGCATCATCGCGGCAACGTGAACCGCAGCGTTTTGCCGCCGCTTGAGAGGTCGACGGTGGCAAAGCCGGTGGCCTGAAGGCCGCGCGTCGCGCAGTCACCCTGCTCATTGACTTCGAACTTGCTGTCGCGCGTACACAGCGGGGTCGAGCCGCCCCAGTTCAGCGGCTTGTCCTTGAGGCGGATGGTTCGGTTGTCGCTGTCAACCGCTTCAGCGAAGCTGAAGGTCTGCTTCGGTTGGCCGATGATGTCGGGATGCAGGCATTTGCCGGGATCGATCCGGTACCAGCCGCGGCTCATCACGGTCTTGCCATCGTCGGTGCCGACCGCGGCCATGATCTTGTAGGATGTGTCATTGCACCAGGTGAGCCCGGTCGAGGAGGGCGCCTGCACGGCATCGATCATCACGCTGAAGAAATTCGGAGCGTTCGCGGCCTCCGCCGCCAGGCCGCGACTCCTGAGAAACGCAGCCAGTGCGGCCTGGGTCTTTGGTCCATCGACACCGTCGATCGGCGAGGCATCGTAACCCGCGATGACCAGTAGTCGCTGAATTGCGGCAAGCCGCGCCTGTTCGTCGTCATATTCGGAATCTTCGGCCAGATAGGCGACCAAATTGCCATCCTCGGTGGTTGTCGGCGTCACCTGAGTGAACGGCGCCGGGCTTTGTCCGGCGCGGCACTGCCGGGCGGCGGCGATCACGAAGTCGCCGGGCGCGATGCATAGCGCGTCGCGACCGTTCTGGGGAATGGGCGAGGCGCCATAGACACCGACCGCGCGAGCATGGAGCAGGATTCGATCGGCGGTCAGGGCGCCCTGCACCACGACACGGCAGGCGGCGGGATCGATGCGAAACCAGCCGCGGGTAGCGGTAGCGGATTTGTCGTCGATGCCGATCGCCGCTTCGACCACATAGCTCATCCGGTTGCAGAGCTTGAGATCGGCAAAGGCGGGTGAGAGGCCGGCGAGCCAGGCGAGCAGAACGAGGAAAATCCACGCTGCATTTCGAGCGTCAGGCCCGGGCTTATTCCTGATATCAACCGTTCTGTTGGGCGTCTGTCGCACGTCAGGCATGGATGACCGGACTAAATCCGGCCATAACGACAGGAGGTGCGGAATCCTCATTTGTGGATCAGCGTACCGGTGCCCTGGTTGGTGAACAATTCGAGCAGCACGGCGTGTGGCGTCTTGCCGTCGATGATCACGACGCCCTGCACGCCCTGCTCAAGGGCGTAGATGCAGGTTTCGACCTTGGGGATCATGCCGCCGGAAATCGTGCCATCGGCGATCAGCTTGCGTGCGTCCTTGATCGAGAGTTCCGGAATGAGCTTTTTCGACTTGTCGAGCACGCCGGGAACATCGGTCAGTAGCAACAGCCGCTTGGCCTTGAGCGCGCCGGCGACCGCGCCGGCAAAGGTGTCGGCGTTGACATTGAAGGTCTGGCCGGTGGCCGAGGTCGCGAGCGGGGCGAGGACCGGAATCAGTTCATAACCGATCAGCTGGTTGAGCAGGGTCAGGTCGACCTTTTCGGGTTCGCCGACGAAGCCGAGATCGACCACTTTCTCGATGTTCGAACTCGGATCGACCATGGTGCGGGTGGCCTTGGTGGCGCGCACCATGTTGCCATCCTTGCCGCACAGCCCGACGGCCTTGCCGCCGGCTTCGTTGATATAGCCGACAAGCTGCTTGTTGATCGAGCCGGCCAGCACCATCTCGACGATCTCGATGGTGGCCGCATCGGTGATGCGCAGGCCTGCGGCGAATTCCGACTGAATGCCAAGCCGCTTCAGCATGGTTGCGATCTGAGGTCCCCCGCCATGCACCACGACCGGATTGATCGCCGTCTGCTCCAGCAAGACGATGTCACGAGCGAAAGCCTTGGCGACATCCTCCGCGCCCATGGCATGGCCGCCGTATTTGATGACGATGGTCTCCTCGTCATATTCCTGCATATGAGGCAGCGCTTCCGAGAGGATGCGGGCCTGCTCGAGCGGACTGATGTCGGTCATGGACGGATCTCTTGTTCGGCGGGACGGTCGGTTTCTAGTGGGGCGGATTTGACGTTCGCCACCCTACCTGCTGCGTGCTCGTTAGGCGAACGTCAAATCCAAAGCTCCACTAGCAAATTTGAATTGCTAGTGGTCCTTTAATTCTAACATTCGCAAACGAGCCGGCCTCGGGGGGATGCAAATGTTAGAATTGGACCACTAGCTGATTGCCGGGCCCGGCGCAAAGCGCGCGAATGCCAGCGTTGGGGGGCCATTCACAGCCGATATCAGAAGCGGACTGAAAGCGTCAGCGCTACCCAGCTTGCGATCATCAGCGTACCGCCTGTCGGCGCGGCGTAAGGAAACAGCCGTTGTCCGGCGTAGTGCCGGATCGTTAGATCGCCGGCAAATAGAACGGCGCCCACGAGAAAGCCCCAGGCGGCGGCCGTGCCGCATCGGTTACGGAGCATTTGCCGATCGAGGAGCCCGACGGTCGCCAACACCGCCAGCGCGTGAAACAGCAGCATCGAGGAAGCGGTGCCGAGTGCGCCGGCGTCCGGCTGGTGCGCCGCCGCGGCCGCGAGCATCACTCCGGCCGCTCCCATCAGAGCGCCGAGCGCGATCAGGACCCGATGCCAGCGCGATCCATTCACGTGGTGCGCTCCCGGATCACCCGAACCATGGCGGCGCGCAGCTCCGGCATTCCGGCACCCGTGCGCGAGGAGGTAGCGAGCAGTTCCGGATAAGCGGCGGGATGTCGGGCCAGCCCGGTGAGCGTCTCAGCGATCTGCTGCTGCAATTCGTTTGGCTTGATCTGGTCGGCCTTGGTGAGCACCACCTGATAGCTCACCGCTGCCTTGTCGAGGGTCTTCAGCACGTCGCGATCGACATCCTTGAGCCCGTGCCGCGCATCGATCAGCACGTAAACCCTGATGAGGCTGCTTCGGCCCTGCAGGAACTGGTGGATCAGAGTGGTCCAGGAGGCCACCTTGGCCTTTGGCGCCGAGGCATAGCCGTAGCCGGGCATATCGACGAGCCGCAACCCGTTCGGATCGGAGCCATGGAAAAAGATCAGTTCCTGAGTGCGACCCGGCGTATGCGAGGTGCGCGCCAGCGCATTGCGGCCGCTCAGCGCGTTGATCAGGCTGGACTTGCCGACGTTTGAACGGCCGGCGAAAGCGATCTCCGGGCCGGCCATTGGGGGCAGGGTGGCAATCGAGGGGGAGGCCCAAAAGAATTGCCAGTCGCCAGCAAAGAGTCTGCGGCCCTGTTCGATCAGCTCCGCATCAACATCGGTGGTCGTCATGCGAAGCTCTTTTGGTTGCCGTCATTCGGGGCGATGCGAAGCATCGAACCGGAAATATCGTGATTCCGGGTTCGCCTCTGCGAGACGCCCCGGAATGACATTGGTTGCCGTCATATTAAAGACCGGGCTCCGTCACGACCGAGAGCGCTGCGATCTTCTCTAGGTCTTCGATTCCGCCTTTTCGGCTTTCTTGGGAGCGAAGGCGGCCTTGAGATTATCGAACAATTCCACCTTCACGCCATTACGACGCATGATGAAGCTTTGCTGCAGCACCGAGAGCGTATTGTTCCAGGCCCAGTAGATCACGAGACCGGCGGGGAAGCCGGCCAGCATGAAGGTGAAGATCAGCGGCATCCAGTCAAAGATCATCTTCTGGGCGGGGTCCGGGGGCGCCGGATTGAGCTTCATCTGGAACCACATCGTGATGCCCATGATGATGGGCCAGATGCCGAGCGCCAGATAATGCCCGAACAGCGGAAGCTGCGTCGGGTCGTAGTGCAGCAGTCCAAACAGCGTGAACAGATTGGTCGGATCGGGCGCCGAGAGATCCTTGATCCAGCCATAGAACGGCGCATGCCGCATTTCGATGGTGACGAACAGCACCTTGTAGAGCGAGAAGAACACCGGGATCTGCAGGGCGACGGGAAGACAGCCGGCGACCGGATTGATCTTCTCCTTCTTGTAGATTTCCATCATCTCCTGCTGCTGCTTCACGCGGTCGTCGGGGTAGCGCTCCTTCAGCGCCGCGAGTTGCGGCTGCACCGACTTCATCTTTGCCATCGAAGCGTAGGACTTGTTGGCAAGCGGAAAGAACAAGAGCTTGACGAGAACGGTCACCAGCAGGATGGCGATGCCGAAATTGCCGACCAGGTGGTAGAAGAAGTCGAGCGCCAGAAACATCGGCTTGGTGATGAAGTAGAACCATCCCCAGTCGATCAGCAGGTCGAAATGATTGAGACCGAGCTGCTTGTTGTAGCCGCCGAGACCTGCGAGCGGAAAATTGATGCCGACCACGCCGGCTTCCTTGGCTCCGGCAAACAGCCGGGCATTGGCGCTGCCGGTGCTGCCGATGGCGATGGTCTGGGCCGTTTGCAAATAGTCGGTCTGGTAAGTGTGAACGGCGCCAACCAGGTTCGACGAATATCGGGCCTGTAGTTCTGCATTCGTATCAGGCAGGAGCGCGGCCGCCCAATATTTGTCGGTAATACCGAGCCAGCCGTCGGTGACCTTGAAATTGACGGCCTTGGCGTCGTCGATCTTCTTATAGGAATATTCCTGCAGGCCCTGGTCGCCGAGATAGCCGATCAAGCCCTCATGCAGGATGTAATATCCCGAGACCTGCGGGGTGCCGTGCCGCGAGATCAGCGCATACGGATAGAGCGTGACCGGCGCATTGCCGACATTGGTCACGTCGTCCTTGACCGAAAACAGATATTTGTCGTCGATCGCGATGGTGCGGCGGAAGGTAAGCCCGTCGCCATTGTCGTATTTGAGCGTGACGGGTGTGGCAGGCGTCAGATTGCCTGATCCCTCCTGCTGCCACACGGTGTTCTGATCGGGCAGACGCACCGTCGAACCAGCCGACGGGACCCAGCCGAATTCTGCGTAGTAAGGGCTCGCGGTGCCCGAGGGTGCGAACAGCACGATCGGCGGCGATTTGGGATCAACCGTTTCACGGAACTGGACCAGCGACAGGTCGTCGACGCGCGCGCCCTTCAGCGCGATGCTGCCGGTCAGACGCGGCGTATCGATCTTGATGCGTGGGCCGGCGGCCAGCGCTTCATCTCGGCTAATGGCGGCAGGCGCGGCGTTCGTGGAAGTGGCCGGCGAAGCCGCGGGCGCCGACGAAGGCGACGCCGTGCCTGGTGTGTTGCCGGCAGGCGCGGTTTGCTGGGTTGGCTTGACCAGTTCGCTCTGCGCCTGGCTTTGGGCGCGCTGCTTTTCCAGTTGCGGCAAGTTGTAGAAATACTGCCAGCCGATCAGCACAAGGCCCGACAGAACGACGGCGAAGATGGTGTTACGATTGTCGCTCATGGATCGGGTCTCGTCAGTTCGTTCGTGGAACGGCTTCTCAGCAAGTTTATCGTGATCTTATCGGTTAGTGATCCTGCGCGGGTCTCGCCTGGTTTTTCGCGGCGTGATCCGGCTGGTCGGATGGCAGTGAAGTTGGCGCTGGCAGCCTGTCGAGGCGGCGCAGTGCCGAACGAAGATCGTCCAGCATGACCGCGAATTCACGGGTGAGCGCCGTCCGCCGGCCGACTAGCACATAATCACTATGGGGTCGCAGGGATATGACGCCTACCTGTTTCACCAATTCGCGAAGCCGACGCCGGATGCGATTGCGCTGGGGCGCGGTCCCGTTCTTTTTGGTGACGGTGAAGCCGACCCGGATCGGTCCTTGATCGCCACGGGAGCGGCGCTGCAACACGAAGCCGTCGCGGTTGACCCGCGCGCCACTGGCAACAGCGAGGAAGTCCGCCCGCTGTTTCAACCGATCCATTTTGATCTCCGGGAAGCCCGGCTCAGGCGCTCAGGCGCTTCCGACCCCGGGCACGGCGTGCGGCCAGAACCTTGCGGCCGCCGGTGGTCGCCAGGCGGGCGCGAAAGCCATGACGGCGCTTGCGCACCAGTTTGCTGGGTTGATAGGTCCGCTTCACGGGTCATACTCCGCTGACAAAGCTGCCGGTTTCGTCCGGCATTTGTCTGAAATGAGGGTCGTCCGGCGAAGCTGGCGAGCCTGGAACAGACCGTTTGGCCTGAAACCGGGCCCAAGACAGAATGACGGCCAAAACAAGCCGTCCCGGCAAGCCGGGCCATCGCGGACAGTTGGCGCGGCTTATACGGGAGCCTCCTTAATTCGTCAATCTGAAGCGCCATTGCGGGCGAGAACTCGCAGGCGGCCTGTTGCTTAGGAAAATAGCCGGCTTGGAACGTTTTGAGGGTCCGTGGTTTTGCTGTCCGGACCTTCCCGTCGAAGCTTCCCACGTGCGAGGGCGGAGAGATGACCCTAGATAATGCCCAAACCGAGATGATCGAACTGTAATTTGACCCTCGGGGGAACAATCCGCATCCTTCAACGCGAATCTTGAGCCTTGGATTCCGACTTGGCTCCGGACCGTCGGCAAAGCGGGTTTGCCCGTCGGGTGGGCAGGAATTCGGGTCCGTTTGCTAATGGACTTCCAATTTTTTGCAATGTCCCGTTGGCAAAATTGGTTTCATTGAACGCCCTGACCGGCTTTTCCGACCAAAGGGCAGGCCTTCGAAAGCAAAAATGACTGCAGGCACGGACGAGCAACGCGAGTCGGAAGCCCGGGGACGCCCGCCGCACCGGCTTGGCCTGTCGGGCAAGCTGCTTCTCCTGACGGTTCCCCTGGTGATGATCGCGGGGATGCTGATTTACGTCCCGGCGATCGCCAATTTTTGGATGAACCGCCTGAACGACCGGCTTGCGGCGGCCAACACGGCCGCTTTGGTGCTGGATGCCGCGCCGTCCGGCTCGGTGCCGGATTCCCTGGCGCGGCAAATCCTGAAGAGCATTGATGCCCGCGCAGTGGCCTTGAAGATGGGCCAGCAGCGGCGACTGCTGGCCAGCGCCGATTTGCCGCACGCCATCGATCACGATGTCGACCTGCGGGAGATGACCGTGTGGTCATCGATCACGGGCTCGTTTCAGATGATGCTGGAAAGCGGCAACCAGTCGATCCGGGTCATCGGCCCGGGCCCTGGGGCCGCGCAATTCATCGAGGTGATCACCGATGAAGCGCCGTTGCGCCAGGCCATGTATCGCTTTTCGCGTAACCTGCTTGGCGTCGCGCTGTTGATTGCGGTGTTGACGGTTGGTCTCGTCTATCTCGCCTTGCATTATCTGTTCGTTCGTCCGATGCGGCGGCTGACCGCCGACGTCGTGGCATTTCACGAAAACCCCGAAAGTGCCGCGCGCGTGATCGTGCCCTCGGAGCGCGGCGATGAGATCGGCGTGATCGAACGCGAATTGTCGGAGATGCAGCGCGATCTGGTGTCGATGCTGCATCAGAAGAGCAGGCTTGCCGCGCTCGGGCTTGCGGTCTCCAAGATCAACCACGATCTGCGCAACCTGCTGGCCTCCTCGCAATTGCTGTCAGATCAGCTGGCTGGCGTGCCCGACCCGCGGGTGCAACGCTTTGCGCCGAAACTGATGCGTTCGCTGGAGCGCGCCATCGCGTTCTGCCAGTCAACTCTGTCCTATGGCCGGGTGCAGGAGGCTGCGCCGGATCGGCGGATGATTCCGCTCGAGCCCGTGATCGCCGAGGTTCGCGAAACCGCGGGCCTTGCCCCGGACACCTCGATCCTCTGGATCAGCGCGATCGAGCGCGGATTGACGGTCGATGCCGATCCCGACCAATTATTCCGCGTGCTGCTCAATCTGGTTCGCAATGCCGCCCAGGCGCTGGAGACCCTTCCCCAGGGAGAGGGGGCGGTTTTGCAAATTCGCCTGACTGGCCGGCGCGAGGGCGCGGTGACCATCATTGAGGTGTCCGATACCGGGCCCGGCGTCCCGGCGCAGGCGCGCGATCATCTATTCGAGGCGTTCCAGTCCTCAGGCCGCACCGGCGGCAGCGGGCTCGGCCTTGCGATCGCCGCCGAATTGGTGCGCGCCCATGACGGCGAAATACATCTGATTGAAGGCACCATCGGCGCGACCTTCCGAATCGTCATTCCGGACCGGCCGGTCCAATTGATGAACATCCGCAGCGAGCGCGCCCGCGCCTGACGATTGGCATCGGGTTTGAAACGCCACGGCGGGCGGAAGAAGTTGGTTTCGGGTGCTTGCCATTCTTCCCGGGAGCCGGTAGCTAAGGGGCGCATTCGTGACCTCTACCCAAGTTTTATGAATGCGTGCGGCGCTGGCGGGATGGCTCACACGTCCTGCGGCCCCGCGTAAAACGCGCCCGTAGCTCAGCTGGATAGAGCACCAGACTACGAATCTGGGGGTCGGACGTTCGAATCGTTCCGGGCGCGCCATTTTTCCCAAATGCAAAAACTATTGGCTCGATCTAGACGCGGTTTCTCTGCGCCCGTCAGGGATTCCATGCAAACGCGTCATTCGTGAAGAGCTTCCGCTGAGGTCATCGCTCATTCCTCTCCGAGGAGGCAAACCTCCCCTGGGAACGGACCGGCCTAGCTCGGTCATGATGCCAGCGCAGATCGTCTAGGCTTGAGGCAACCCTTGCGAAGCCCTCTTCCGCCATGATTGTCTCTTGTTCAAGCGATGATCGTCAACATTGGCGATGTCCCAGAGAACGCGAGCCGGGCCTCAGAGGTCTTGCGAAAGTTCCTCATAAGAAAAGTTTTCAGATCGGGAAGGATGGACCGATGGATGGCGGCGTCACCAGCAACGAATTGCAGATGATCAGGGACGCGCTGCGCGCCAACCTGGAGTCCAATTGGCCGACCGAAAAGGCGGTCGCTCTCTCCGAAAAACCTGAAGAGCTCACAGCAATCTGGCGAGCGCTTGGCCAACAGGGCGTTCTGTCGCTTGGCGCCGGTCCGGAAGGTGCAGGCCTCTCCGAAGCCCTTGTCGTCATGGAGGAGCTCGGCCGTGCGGGTTGCCCCGTGCCGATGGTGGCGGCAATCGTTGCCAATCTCATTGCGAGCGAGGCGCCTGCGTTCATCCCCGCGATCGAGCGAATGCAGCGGGGCGAGGCCCAATTGGCCATCGCTTTCGCGGGTTACGAGAATGATCCCGGCGCCGGCGAGTTGCACATTAAGGACGGTTTGCTCCACGGCCACGTGGCCTTCGTGGAAGGCCTGCCCTCAGCGGCGCATCTCCTTTCATTTGCTAACGGACCCGCAGCGGTCCTGGTGGGGCTCGATGATGCCAGCGCCATGGCCGCCCGGACGCCGGGCCTGTCGCGGCCAACGCTGTATGAGATCGCGTTCAAGGGCGCGAAGGCCGTGGCGGTGCCGCTCGCTGAATCGCAAGTGGCAGACCTCAATCTCGTGAGCCGTCTCGCCTATGCCGCGCGTGCGCTGGGCGCCGCCGAACGCAGCTTCGAACTCGCCGTCGATTACGCGAAGGTGCGCGAGCAATTCAATCAACCGATCGGCCGCTTCCAGGCCATTCAGCACAAGCTCGCCGATTGCCAGATTGCGTTGCACGGCGCGCGCTCGGCGTTGGACGCGGCTGCGGCTAGCTTCGATTCAGGCGACGGGCATTGGCGCATGGTCGCAGCGTCGGCCTGCGCTTTCGCCTCCGCAGCGCTACGCAAGGTGTCGCTCGAGACCCACCACGCTTTTGGGGCGATCGGCTACTCCGAGGAACACGAAGCGCCGCGCCACTTCCGTCGTGTTCACTCCGACGTCTCGCGGCTCGGCGGCGTGAGGCGAGCGCGGGAAGAGCTTGCGGAATATTTCCTGGGCGACAGCCCCGGTCGTTTTCCGGAATCGGACCTCGGTGAGGCGGGGAATGCGTTTCGGGAGGAAGTGCGCGCCTGGCTCGGCGAAAACTGGTCGGAGGCGCGGCGGAATGACTTCATTCGTCATCAGGAGGAAAATCATCGCCACGACGAAATCTACATGAAGGCGCTCGGTGAAACCGGCTGGCTGGGACTGTCCTGGCCTACAAGATTTGGCGGGCAGGCGCGCGGACCCCTGGAGCATCTCGCCTACCGTGAGGAGGTAGCGAGAGCCGGGGCGCCCCATGCGGGTGCCGCCCAGGTACAGGCCAGGGCCGTCATGGAATACGGCACCGTCGAGCAACAACAGAAATTCTTGCCGGGAATTCTGCGCGGTGAATTGAACTTCGGGATGGGCTACAGCGAACCGGGGTCGGGCTCCGACCTGGCCTCGCTGCGTACTCGCGCCGTTCGCGAGGGCGAGGAGTGGGTCATCAACGGCCAGAAAATCTGGACCTCCGGCTATTGGTGCGAATATATGTGGCTTGCGGCACGCACAGATCCCGAAGCCAAGCCGAAGAACGCGGGCATCAGCATGTTCATGGTTCCCATGGACACGCCGGGCATCACCGTGCGCCCCATGCAGGCTTTATATGGCGGATACTTCGCTAACGTCTTTTACGACAATGTTCGCGTGCCGGCCAATGCGCTGGTCGGGCCTCTGAACGGCGGCTGGAAGGTCCTGATCGATTCGCTTGCCGATGAGCGCGTTCTGATCAGCGGATTCATCGCCGAATTTGCGGTGAGCTTTGAAGGGCTGTGCGACTACCTGCGAGGTACGCCGCTCGCGCGGGATTCCGCGACGCGCCAGACCATCGGCGCCCTGGCTGCCGAACTCGAGGTCGGGCGACGGCTTTTGCTGAATATTGTGACCATGGCCGAAAAAGGTATGCCTCCGGTCCACGAGGCCGCTATCGCTAAGGTGTTCTCGGCAGAGTTTGCCGAACGCTTCTGCGAGTCGGCGCTGGAGATCCTTGGCATGAGCGCCACGCTCGGCTTTGGCGTCTCCGGCGCGAGACCCGATGGTCGCCTGGAGCAGATGCTTCGGGAAGGGCCTCGGTGGGTGATCCATCTCGGCACCAACGAGATCCAACGCAACATCATCGCCCAGCAGGGTTTGCGTTTGCCGCGCTGAACCATGCCGGTTTTGTCCGGTTTGATTCAGGGTAAAGCAGGAACGTCCAGCGCGGTTGGCGAGTCTCGGATAGCGGTGCTGCTGCCCGGGCATCTCCTTTCGTATTGGCAATTGTCGGAGACATCGCCGGCCGTCAGAATAACCGGATCAACGAACGGAAATCTTCCATGGATCAGGACGTCGCGATCATCTCCGTGCCGATGCTGGACGGGCGCGTGCGGGCTTCGCTTGAGAAACTGGGGCTGCGCGTGGCCAGGCTCTGGGAGTTGTCCGACGCCGATCGTCGCCAGGCGCGGATCATAGTCCATGTCGGGGAAATGGTGTTGGGGCCGGAACTGCTTGAAACCATGCCTTGTCTGCGCCTGATCGCGCATTTGTCGGTCGGTTATGACGGCGTCGATGTGCCGTGGTGCCGGGCGCATGGCATCGAGGTCACCCACTCCAAGAGCCTGAATGCGGAGGACGTCGCCGATCACGCGATTGGGCTTCTGATTGGCGCATGGCGCAACATCGTGCTCGGTGACCGGGTATTTCGCGAGGGCGGTTGGCGGGATGATCGTCGCCTGATCGCGCCGCGCGCGCTGCGGGGGCGGAAAGTGGGGATCGTGGGTCTGGGAGCGATCGGCACGGCAGTGGCGCGCCGGGTCGAAGCCTTTGGCATGACCGTCGCATGGTGGGGGCCACACGCCAGGGAAGCGCCGTGGCCGATGGCGCCAAGCGTGTTGGCTTTGGCAACCGACAGCGACATCCTCGTGGTTGCGGCCCGATCAGACGCCAGCAATCGCGGATTGATTTCGCGTGAGGTGATCGAGGCAGTGGGACCTCAAGGCCTGATCGTCAATGTGGCGCGTGGCGCGCTGATCGATGAGGACGCCTTGATCGAGGCTGTCAGGGACGGCCGGTTGGGTCGCATCGCGCTGGATGTCTATGCGCAGGAGCCGACGCCGATCGAACGATGGCTCGGACTGCCCAATACGGTGCTCACGCCTCACAACGGCGGAGCCAGTTTGGACGCGGGGCCTTTGATGGCTGCGCAGGTGATCGAAAATGTGCGGCGATTTCTCGCCGATGAACCGCTCTTGAGCCCGGCGCCTTAGAGCTATTTCGGTTCTGATTGAATCAGAACCGAAGCTCTAGTTGTTTTTATCGCGTTCTCGTCACGCGGAACCGGTAGCCAGCCCGGATCAAGCCCGGGGCCGGCTCTCGACAACGCAGCAGGCGCTGCGGTTCTTGCTTGGGCCACTTGCTTCGCCTGATTGGATCAGCCGGCGGTCAATATCAATTTGCCGACGGCCGCGTGCGCCTCCAACAGCCGGTGGGCTTCGGCAGCCTCCGCCAAGGGCAGCACCCTATCCTTCATGATCCGGACTTTGCCTGCGCTCACCAGGCGCAGCATGCCGACCACGTCCGCGTCGCGTTGTGCGGCGAGTTCGTCAGGGTCTCCCCCCTGGCCGCCAATCAGCTTAAGCCCTTTGAAGAAAACATTGCGTACGTTCATCGTAAGTTCGGGACTTGCCATATTCCCGTAAATCACCAGTCGACCTCCCGGCCGGAGCGCATCGATCATGGCATTGAAGAGCGGCGCGCTGCAGGTGCCGTCGACCGCGACGTCAAGGCCCCGGCCGTTTGTCACTTCCTTGATGCGCGCCGCTACGTCTTCCTTGTAATGATCGATCACGGCATCGGCGCCAACCTGACGAGCAAAATCGAGTTTTTGCTTGCCGCCGGCGGTGGCAATGACAAAGCAGCCTGCCGACTTGGCGAGTTGGATCATGACGGCGCCGGTGCCGCTGGCACCTGCCGTAATCAGCACGGCTTCGCCGGCCACGATCTTGCCGCGACGGATGAGTGCCGTCCACGCCTCCGGGAGAGTGGTGCCAAGACCTGCGCCGTCTTCAAAGCTGACGTCGTCCGGAAGCCGAAACATGGCGCCGGCCTTTGCCACCGCGAGTTCGGCATAGGTTCCATGAACGGGACGCCCGAAGACGCGATCGCCAACCTTGTGATTGGTCACGCCGGGGCCGAGCGCCGCCACTTCGCCCGCAAACTCGGAGCCCAGGATGTGCGGCGGCGTGAGTTTGAAGTAGGTTCGGACGCCGGAGCGACGGACGGTGTCGACGTGGTTGACGCCTGCCGCGCGCATACGGACCAGGATTTCCCCCGGACCGGGACTAGGATCCGGCAAGACGCCGTAGATGAGTGCCTCGGGGCCGCCTGGTCCGTTGAGGTATACAGCCTTCATGTCGTCACTCTCTTATTTGTGTTGCAATTTGCTGGTTTGGATCTTGCCCGAGGAGGTATGGATTACAAAAGTGGTCGTTAAATGCCGCGCGGATCAGGCCGCCGAGGCGATCGGCTTGCCAGCCAAGCTTTGTAATGGCGTGCCGATATCCGCGCTTCCGGCTCTCTGCGCAATTGAGACTTCTTAGGTTCTCAGATGAGAAAAATTCATCCGAAAGCCCCCTAGGGACCCGTCGCCGCTGAAAACCCCGTCACCCCGCTATCGAGAGTTCGATCGTCATGACTGTACACCAGGACCTTTCTTCGGCCGCGATTGATCCCGTCAAACTTGATCGGCTGGCCGAGGTCGCGGTCAACGTCGGGCTTCGGTTGCAGCCAGGACAGGATCTTCTGATCACCGCGCCTGCCGTCGCGCTGCCGCTGGTTCGCAGGGTGGCCGAACATGCCTATAGAGCCGGCGCGGGGCTGGTTACGCCGATACTCTCCGATGAGGCCATTACGCTGGCGCGCTATCGCTTAGGTCACGATGCAAGCTTCGATCGCGCGCCGGACTGGTTGTTCGACGGAATGGCCAAGGCCTTCGCCGCCAATACCGCCAGACTAGCCATTGTCGGAGACGATCCGATGCTGCTCTCGGCAGAAGATCCCGCCAAGGTGGCACGCGCCAGCAAGGCCAATTCGATTGCCTACCGGCCGGCGCTGGAACGCATCGTCAATTTCGACATCAACTGGAACATCATTTCCTACCCGACCGCGGCATGGGCACGGCAGGTCTTTCCGGATGACAACGAAGACATCGCTATTGGACGTCTGGCGGAAGCAATCTTCGCCGCCTCACGGGTGAATCGCGCCGATGCAGTTTCGGCTTGGGAGACGCATAATGCCATGCTCCGCTCCCGCACCGAGTGGCTCAATGGCCAGCGCTTCAGCGCGCTGCATTATACGGGGCCAGGCACCGAACTCACGGTGGGATTGGCGGATGGGCACGAATGGCAGGGCGGCGCTTCGACCACCAAAGGCGGCCTGGTTTGCAATCCCAACATTCCGACCGAAGAAGTTTTCACCACGCCGCACGCCGCGCGAGTAAGCGGACAGGTCGTCAGCACCAAGCCCTTATCCTATCAGGGATCACTGATCGAAGACATCGCGGTGCGCTTTGAGGAGGGCCGGATTGTCGAGGCCAAGGCTTCGCGCGGCGCGGAGGTTTTGAACAAGGTGCTCGATACCGATGAAGGCGCCCGCCGGCTCGGTGAAGTTGCGCTAGTACCGCACTCCTCGCCAATTTCGCAAAGCGGCCTGTTGTTCTTCAATACGTTGTTCGATGAAAACGCAGCCAGCCATGTGGCGATCGGCCAATGCTATTCCAAGTGCTTCGTCGATGGCGACAGACTGACGCCAGAGCAGATTGCCGCGCAAGGCGGCAACCGAAGTCTCATCCACATCGATTGGATGATCGGGTCAGGCTCCATCGATATCGACGGCGTCAGCGCGGACGGAAAGCGCGTGCCGGTGTTTCGCAGGGGTGAATGGGCGGCGGCATGATGCTTTCCGCTGCAGCCTGCCCATGTTCGGGCGCGGCTTGACAAGAAAAATCAGCCCATCAAACTTGTCGCGCTCGTCTTAGGCCAGTCGGCCGTCGATGAGTCAGCAGAGGGCAGGGGGAAACGTCCGCCCCGTTGTTCGGTTCGGGCGGGTGTTAATCCGTGCTTTCTCGCGCCGTTGGGCTGACCCACAACAATGGATGCGCGACGTAGGAGGGAGGAGACCCGGTGACGAATGATCTTGAGGACAAGATTGCCCTGATCACCGGCGCTTCGAGAAGCATCGGCGCGGCTATCGCGATTGCGTTGGCCGAACGCGGTGCCAAGATCGTTATCAATTATCTCTCGAACGAGAAGGCGGCGAAGGATGTCGAACGCCAGATTGCCAAAAAGGGAGGTATCGCCGTCACGATTCAGGGTGATGTGGGCAAACAGGCCGACGTAAAAGCGCTGATCGAGCAGACGGTGGCGCGCTTCGGCAGAATCGACATTCTTGTCAACAATGCCGCCATGATGGGGCAGCCGCCTCATCCCGAGATCGACCCTGAATATTTCCGGCAGATGTTCGACGCCAACGTCCTGGGCCCGATCATGATGACACAAAACGCCGTGCCACACTTTCCGGAGGCCGGCGGTCGCATCATCAATATCTCGTCGCGCACTGCGTTCGGCGGCGGCCCCGTCAACATGGTCTATGCCTCGGCCAAGGCAGCGGTGCGGCGGCTGACCCACAGTTTTGCCAAGGAACTGGGGCCAAGAAATATCACCGTCAATTGCGTGGCCCCCGGCATGACAGAAACGCAAGGCACTCAGGAACGACTGTCGTCCGCTTATCGCGAGAACACCCTGAAGGAGACGCCGCTCGGGCGGATCGGGGTTCCTGAAGACATAGCGCCGATTGTCGCCTTCCTGGCTTCCGGCGATTCTCGCTGGCTTACGGGACGAACGCTGCTCGCCGACGGCGGTATGAACGATTACTGGTAGTCCTGTATCGCCGATCTTCGCAGCTGCCTGCCGTTCCGGCCGGCATCACTCATAGCGCTTCCGCCACTCGGCGAACAAAAGAATAAGATGCGACCAGCAAAGGAGGAGAACCGATGACAAACGATCTCAAGGACAAGGTGGCCCTGATCACCGGTGCTTCCCGAGCCATCGGCGCGGCCATCGCGATCATCTTGGCCGAGCGTGGCGCCAAGGTCGTCGTCAATTATCTGTCAAACGAAAAGGCGGCAAAAGAGGTCGAGCGCCAGATTGTCGATAAGGGCGGAGTGGCCGTCACCATCCAAGGTGATGTGTCCAAGGAAGCTGATGTCAAGTCGATGATCGAGCAGACGGTGGCGCGTTTCGGGCGGATCGATATTCTCGTCAACAATGCCGCCATGCAGGAGCAGCCGCCTCATCCCAACATTGATCCAGAGTATTTCCGTCAGATGTTCGATACCAACGTCCTGGGCCCGATCATGATGACGCAAAACGCCGTACCCCACTTTCCGGAGTCTGGCGGCCGTATTATCAATCTGTCGTCGCGCGTGTCGTTCGGCGGTGGCCCTGTCAACATGGTCTATGCCGCCGGCAAGGCGGCGGTGCGGCGGTTGACCCACAGCTTTGCCAAGGAATTGGGGCCGAAGAATATCACCGTCAATTGCGTGGCTCCCGGCATGACCGACACCGAGGGCTCTGCCCAGCGGCTGACGCAGGCTTATCGGGAGAACACCCTGAAGCAGACGCCGCTCGGACGAATCGGTACGCCCGAGGAAATCGCCACAATTGTGGCCTTTCTCGCATCGGACGATGCCCGCTGGCTCACCGGGCGAACGTTGCTCGCCGATGGCGGCATGAACGACTATTGGTAAATCCCCGATCGCGGATTCTCGCGGCTGCCGCTCGACATTTGCGAGTGCCTTGAGTCAAACCTTTGCTCCGCTACCATTTCGGCGTAATTGAATATTCCAGACAAAAAAATCGAGGAGACGTGTCCATGTTGAGAGAGAGTGGTGACATCCCGACCCAGACCGAAGTTCTGGTTTTGGGGGCAGGGATGGCTGGGCATTGCGCCGCGATCGCTGCGGCCGAAGCCGGGGCGGAAGTACTGTTTTTGGAAAAGTCGTCGCAGCCCGGCGGCAGTTCGGCGATGGCGGGCGGTGGCTTTGTTTTCGTCGGCACCGATGAGCAGAACGAGGCAGGGGTCGTTGACGATCTTGATGCCTTCCGGAAGGACATTCGCGCCAGCGGAAGAAACCTCAACAATCCGGCAATCGTCGATCTGTTCGTCGATAATCAACTCGACACTTATAACTTCCTGAAGGCGCATGGCGTCAAATTCACCCTCTCGCCCCCCAGTCCGGCCCTGAAGCATCGCATGCATGAAACCGGCACCGGGCGCGCCATCACGGCCCTCCATATGGCCGCCTTGGCCAATCCCAAGATCAAGTTCTTCAGCAAGTCGGCAGCCTATCGATTGCGGCGCTCGGCCGACGGGCGCGTCAATGGCGCGTTCGTTTCCTATGGCGATCGCGATATCGAAATCGATGTCTCGCGGGCTGTTGTGCTGGCGACTGGCGGTTTTTCACGAAGCCGCGAATTGCTCCAGACGTTTGCGCCGGAACTGGTGAACGCACTAAAGCATGGCGGTGTGGCCAATACCGGAGATGGTATCGTCATGGCCACCGATCTCGGCGCCGGTCTTGCCGACCTTGGCTTTGTAACCGGCTCGTTTGGAGGCGCGATCCGCAATTACCCCAATGTCGACCAGCGTGACGAAGCGCCGCCTCTGATTTTTGCGTTTTTGTCGGGCGGCATTCTCGTCAACAAGAACGGCGTTCGGTTCGTTAACGAAGGCCAGAGCTACAAAAAGGTCAGCCCGATCGCAATGGAGCAGCCCGAAGGTATCGGGTTTCAGATATTCGACGAGAAGTTGATGAAGCTGTCGATGGGAGACACCTCGGTCAACAATTTCACGGAAAACCTGATCGGCGGTTATCTTCAGAAGGCGAATACGATCGCGGAACTCGCAACCAAGATGGGAATCGATCCGAAGGCGCTGGAAGGCACGGTCGCCCGTTATAACAAGGACGTCAAAGAAGGGGCAGACACCCAATTCGGTCGTACGATGAGCCTGATGCCGATCGATACGCCGCCTTATTATATCGCCGCCACCACAAATGCGCTGACCTCGACCTATGGCGGCATCACAACCAACACCGACATGGCGGTGGTTGACTGGTTCGGGCAGCCGATCGAAGGATTGTTTGCCGCGGGCGAGGTGATCGGCGGGTTCCACGGCGGCGGTTATTATAGCGCCTCGTCTCTCACCAGCGGCGCGGCGCTTGGCCGGATAGCCGGAGCTTCAGCAGCTGCTTTTCCCAAAGCCTGAACGACCAGCCTGGCAACGGCGCCAACATTGACCGGGAGGCTTTGAGCAAGGTCTCCCGGACTTCTCTTTTGGGGCGGTTAAGCCGATGGCACCTCAGTCCGGATTCGCAGGCACACCCGAATGTTCGGAGTGATGTCGAAGCTGCACAGGACGTTATCGGTGAAGCGGCAGCGTCTATGCGAGGTCGAGCTTGTAGAAGTCGATGGCAGTTTTTGAGAACAGGGCGGTTTTATCGGATTCGCTATAGGAAGCTGTGATTCGCTTAAACGCGTTGAAGATCACCTGGTAGCTGCACTGGCCCTTGTCCGGCGGAAAGTTACTCTCGAACATTGCTCGCGATGTGCCAAAAGCTTCGATGCAGGTCTCGATATAGGGCCGCCAGGCTTTGGCTGCTTCCTCCGAAGACGGAGGCCTCTCGCGCAAGTGGAAGCCATAGCCCAGATGGTTCATGGCAATGCCGCCAAGCTTCACGACCACGTTCGGGCACTTGGCGATTTCCTGGATCGAGGCTTTCCAGATTTTGAAACTCTCTTCCCGATTGGAATAGGCGCGAACGCCGAGCGGGCCGCCGCAGTGATCAAGCACGATCTTCGTCTCTGGAAAGGCGCGGGCCAGATCGGTCAACTCGCCGATCTGCGGCTGCAGAAGCCAGGCATCGTAGCTCAGGCCGAGGGGTGCCAGGCACGCAAATCCCTTATGGAATGCGGGGTTGATCATCAAGTCCTTCGGGCGAATGATGGAAGTACCCAAAATCTCAAGATCCGCGTTCCATGCCGATGCATGGCGGATGCCGCGGAAGCGACCGTTTCCAGCGACGATTTCCGCCTCAAGCACCGGCCGAACGTCTTCGCCCAACAAGAGATTGGCATGGCCAACGATACCGGCGCAGATTTCCGCCGGGCCAAAGACCCCATTTGCGCCAATCGCCGCTACGCCATTGGCGAATTCGACCTCGCCCACAGGACCAAAAGCTTCCGGCCCGCGCACGCGATACATGGCTCCGCATTCGGCATAAACGGTGGCGATCACATTGTGGCCGCTGGAGGCGATGTCTTCGACCAGATCCTGAACCATGTAGCGGAAGTCTTCCCGCCTCTGCCAGAGATGATGATGGGCATCGACAATGGGACGAGCCGGATCGAGGGTCTCTTCCTGATGCAAGGCGAGCCAATCGGGACGGGGGTGTGACCAGAGTCGGTTGGTCGGCGCGGTAAAAGCGGGGCTCGTTGTCATTGGCCATTTCTCCCAGATTCTTATCGGGAGAAGTATTGTCGAAAACGGCGACGTTAGCAAAGCCTCGAAGACGCAAGGCTCCCCCACGGTCAGAACTCGCGGCGAGGGCATGCCGGGCTTACGCGGGCCGGGGACTGATCTTCCGCACTAAAGCCAGAAGGCCTAGCGTCATCCCGCCTGTCAGAGCGGCGGGCATTGCAAACGATAAAGCGAGAGCTGAAGTGGCTGCCCATCCGATCGAGATTATCGCTTCGGCAAAAGTGGCAATCCGGGAGGAAGTCTGGCGCCGGCGAAATTGGCTTCGCTTGGCCTGCACCCTGAACCATAGCTGGATGGAAGTGGCCGAGCTCGCGGCGATCACCACGCCAGCCATGGTGATGACGGCTTGCCGGGGTGAGGCCAATGCCAGCGCCGCGATCAGCGGCACAAAGATCGCGGCGATCACGATCAGCACCACCTCGATCTTGGCCCGGGTAATATCGCTTGCCGAGAGCGGCGAAGTCGCCACCAGATCGGCGGCATCCTCGCCGGAAATGGTGAGCCAGGCCAGGCCGCCGGCCAACTGGCCGGCCGCCATCACGATGATGGGCGTGATCAGTACGATCGCATCCGACCGATTGGAGAAGCTTCGCCACAGCATCACCGCAGGCGGTACCAGATAGAGTAGTTGCATCAGGCTCTGTGAGACCAGCCAGGGGTCCCGGCGGAGCAGAACCAGTTCTTTCCAGCGTAACGCCTGTCGGGGTGAAGTCACGTGGAAACCGCGCTCCCTCGAACGGCGACGAGCGCTGTTCGCTGCGGCGGTAGCGCGCACTGCGGTTTCCGCAAACCGCGGCGATAACATCGCCATGACGACGCCGAGCAGAAGAAGCGCGACCGCAACAAGGGACAGCAGCTCGGAAAGACCGCCGAGCATGGCACGTGCCGGCCACCAGAGGAGGCTCTCATCACCGGGCGCGAACGCCGCAAGGGAGTCGGAGGTCAGGACCGCAAACCGGGATAACGTCCCGTAAGACAGGATGGCCGCGATCTGCAGGGCAATCACAAAGCCGGCACCGATCACGGCGGCGATGATCTGTGCGGCCAGCCGAGTCCTGACCGGTCCGATGATCCTGAAGAGTGCGATGGTAATCGTCACCGCGACCGCCGTGGCCGAAAGGCCGATCGCTATCACGACGGCGAACGCCGCAAGCCACCGCGCGCCTCCAAACAGCACAAGAATGTCGATAAAGGGCGTCGACAACAGCACCGCCATCGCCACCACAGCGAGCGCGATCGCGGCAATCCGGACCGAGAACACGTCCCTCAGCGATGCCGGGGATGAAATGATCAGATCGAGATCGGCGCGCGCGTAGAACACTCTCGTGACGGACTCGATCGCCTGCGACAGCATCAAGGCCCATGCCAGGAACAGACTTAAGGTCAGCACGATCAAGGACGTTTTGTCGAGCGGGTCGCGCAGCGCGGCAAAGCGCCCGATCACCGCGTAGGCCGGCAGGTGCAGCAGCGCGGCGACGACCACAAGCCAGATCATGGCGCGGCGCGGCCGCAGGCGACGACCCGCCGTCATCATCGTCATCCATTCCCGCCAGGCGAGCCGTATTTCGTGGCGGGTAAACCAGCCGAGCGCCGCAGCACCGCTCATGCAGCGCTCTCGACGAGGGCGATAAACATGTCTTCAAGGCTGGTGTCGTTTCGTCCGTTCTGCTGGCGCAATTCCGCAAGCGTGCCCTCCGCGACCAGCCGCCCCGCGGCGATCACGCCAATTCGGTCGGCCATCCGTTCGGCAACTTCGAGGATATGGGTGGTCATGATCACGGTGACGCCAGTGCGCACGCGCTCCTGCAGCAATCCCTTAACATGGCGAGCGGAGATCGCATCGAGCCCGGTCAGCGGCTCGTCCAGAATGATGAGCTGCGGCTCGTGCACCAGCGCACCGGCCAGCGCCACCTTCTGGCGCATGCCTTTGGAAAATCCTTCACAGCGCTCGTGCAGATGCGGCCCGAGGCCGAGCGAATGAAGCAGTTGGCGTGCAACCGGTTCGGAAGCCTCAGGTGAGATATTCCAGAGGCCAGCAACGAATTCGAGATACTCCAGTGGCGTCAGTCTGTCATAGATCATAGGTTCATCGGATACCCACGCCATGACTCGCTTGGCGGCCGCCGGCTGGTTCAGCGCATTGATGCCGAGTACGGAGATGGCCCCGGCATCCGGTGGCAGTAAACCCGCCACCATCCGAAGCGTCGTGGTTTTGCCGGCGCCGTTAGGTCCGAGCAACGCGTAGAATTCGCCGCGGCGGATGCTGAGGTCAAGCGCATCCACCACCGGCCGGCCATAGCATTTGGTCAGCTCTCGAATCTCTAATGCGAATGAATCCGATGGCATGGGTCAGCAGCCTGGGTCTCGGTGAGTGCCGTGTTGATCGATCGCCAGCGTGATCAAGGAGATGTCAGGGCGACGAACTGCCGCTCCGGCGTCGGGCCCAATTCATCAGCGAGCGCTGGCGGATTCTTGTAATAATTCACGCCATCTGGACCCATCACGAAACCAGGCTGGTATCGGCGCATATCATCATCCTCGATCATCGCTAGCCGCCGGTTGTCCAACGTCAGCCAGTGCCCATCGAACCGAACCGCGGTGAGCGCATGGTCCTCGTTGCGAAGGGTTTCATGGATGATCAAGACGCGGAGATCCTCTGGAGGGATTCCAGCAAGACGCAGCGCGGCATATTTGGCGATGGCATAGTCTTCACAGTCGCCTGCGCCACGGGTGAAGGTCACCAAAGGCGTGGTCCAGACATCGTCCTTGCCATATTGGGCAAGGTCGCTCATCGGATGGATCGCGAGATTAATCGCCCGGTTGATTTCGCCAAGGCGCGCTCGTCCGTCGTGCTCGCGGCCGATATCGACGATCGACAGTAATCGCAATGCGGCTTCCGAGACGCAGTGCTCGCGGTCGCCGTCGCATAGTGCAAGCTGGACCATTTCGTCATCGAGATGATGCTGAACGTCCGCCCATTTCTCACGCACGCTGCCGTAGGGTAGCGGTGCGGTCATAAGCCCGAACGGTTCGGTGGATTTGCGCACCAGGCTAGCGGCGCCCGGCGAAAACAGACTGGCGGCGCTGGCTTCACCTGATAACGCTACCCATGCTGATAGCCCGATGGCCACGATCACGATCGTGGCTTTGAGAAAACGCGCTTGTCGCATCTGAGACCCCATCCCCAGGGCTTTGCGTCCTGGTATCGTCCCGCCTTTGGCATGGCCGAAGAGGGCATGACCTGGCTGGATTATTCGCAAGGACAATGACAAGCGAAGTTTTTTGTCTGCTTAAGATCGCGGATGCGCGCTGCAAAAGCCGGAAACAGGCTGAAATCCATCTCGCTGGATTGCTGAAAATTTTACTGAACGGTATTCGGCGGCCGTAACTGGCTATGGAGCGTAAATTTCCGGGGTATGGCTAACACCGAGTAAACGGCTGCGGCATGGCTCGCGCTTACTGTATTTGACCGGAGAAGCCGGGTGGGATGACTGGCATCTACCAATAATAAGCGCTTAATATCTTATAAAGAGAAGTATCCATCTCAAACATTTCCGTATTTATTTTCGATAAGCAAAGATTCGATCATTCGACCGTGAATTATACACAGCAGTATTTGAGGAATGTACCAGCTTTACTTCCTTCGCCCGTCGCATTCCCGCTGGCTTCTACCTGGCGACGGAAAGGGTCAAGAAAGAGTCTATTTCGTGACGTGACGCGGAATGGTAATGCAACTCTAGAGCATTGAAAATTATATGAATATTAACCGTTGGCGGTGGGGCTTTGAATTACACCGGCAGATTCGACACCAAGCTTTCCCTGGATGGTCCGCATCTGTTGGATGGCAACGTCCATTCCGAGACGATTTCCGCACACGCTTCGCACGCGCCTCCCGGCGCCATCATTGTTCCTGACCCGACACTGCTGTTCAGCGCCGACTTCAAGCGCGCCGGTTTCGACCTCGTTCTGTCGAAAGGCGAACAGCAACATGTCCTCCACGATTATTTCAGAGGGGACAAGCACGCGCCGGTGGCTTCGCCGGATGGCGCCTATCTCACCGGCGACATTATCGATGCGCTGACCGGCCACGTTCAATACGCGCAGGCCGCCGCAACCGCGAGTGCTTCGCAAATCATCGGGCACGTCACCAAGCTAAGCGGCGACGCCACGGTCGTCCGCAATGGCGTCTCGATCGTTCTCAACATGGGAGACAATGTCGAGAAAGGCGATGTGGTGCAGTCGGGGGCAAACTCGACGCTCGGCATTACTTTTATCGACGGCACTGTGTTCGGCCTCGCCTCGAACGCGAGGATGGTGCTGAACGAAATGGTCTACGATCCTAACGGATCGAACAATTCCACGCTGTTCAGTCTCGTGGCGGGCACGATTTCCTTTGTCGCGGGCCAGACCGCCAAGCATGGTGACATGAAGATTGACACCCCGGTTGCCACCATGGGCATCCGTGGTACGGCCGTGCTGGTCGAGATCGATTTCGTAGTTCCCCAGCCCAATCTGGCGCCGGCGCAGAGCCCCGCCATCGTGCCAGTGCCAACCGCGTCATTCCAGGTGCTGGTCGAGCCCGACGGCACAACCGGCAACTATATCCTGTTCGACAAGACGACGCTGATGCCGCTGATGACGGTCAACGAGGCCGGCAAGGTGGTGTCGATCAGCAACGGCATTGTTAGTGTCGGTCAGGCGCTGCTGTCGCCCGAAGTCCAAAAGCTGATCAGCGACGTGTTTTCGCTGAAGTTTACCGACACCACGCCGAAAGATATTCTGAAGTTCACCGACTCGATCGTGCCGCAGGAATTGAAGGCGTTCCAGCTTGCGGACGGAACAGCGGTGATCATCAATTTCTTGATCAATCCCGCAACGGATCCTGGGTCGGGCCCGAAAACTCCCGGCCCGTCCAGCCCGGATCGCATTCCCGGGCCACCCAACGTCGTCATCGTCGATGCGGCCAACACGCCGGCAAAGGATTTCTTTATCACCGAGCAGGCCGGGCACACCGGCGATATCGTCAATTTCGACACGGTCACCGGCACGATCCGGTGGACCGATTTGAACAAGGGCGACGTTCCCACGGCGTCGACCAGCTTCCAATCCTTTGTTTACAAGGATGCAGGCGGCAACGATGTCACAGCAGGCCTCGATGCTGAACAATTGGCCGACATCGCTGCAATCGACCTTAATCTTCAACTGGTGCCCACCCCGGGCAATAACAACAATGGCTCGGCGGTCTTCACCTATAGCTTTCCCGATTCGAAGTTCGATTTTCTGGCGGAGGGTGAGAAGCTAACCCTGACCTATATGGTCGAGGTTCAGAACAATTTCGCGCCAAATAACGAAAAGACCTTCATTCCGATCACGTTCACGATCACCGGCACCAATGACGCGCCGGTGGTTTCGACAACCTCTGACAGCTTCACCGAGCTTGCGGGTACCGGCAATGCGACGGCGGATCATGCTGGCGGCACGATCAGCTTTGCCGATGTCGATTTGACCGACCGTCCGGTAGTGACGACGGCGTTTGACTCCTTCACC
>Ga0207702_10000125_pt1 | contig 90604 bp, 79 predicted proteins | sample KBSCornC62_FD_184302 | JGI IMG/M metagenome (GOLD analysis project Ga0207702, IMG submission 184302) | Corn rhizosphere microbial communities from Kellogg Biological Station, Michigan, USA - KBS Corn C6-2 (SPAdes) (version 2) | ecosystem: Host-associated > Plants > Roots > Rhizosphere > Soil ...
ATCCATATCGTCGCCTTGCACAACCACATGATCGGTACGCAGCCAGACTTCTATTTCACCCATTTCTGGGGCAAGGGCAAAGCCGCCGACCTGGCACGCGGATTTCGCGCCGCGCTGGATGCGCAAGCCGTGGTCGCCAACCATTGATTTCTTTTTGAGTGGATGAAAACAATGGACTCGCCCTCGCAATGGAGCGACACCGTATCGGTGCGCGAAGCGACGCGCGTCTGGGTCAAGGTGGGCTTGATGAGTTTCGGCGGGCCGGCCGGACAGATTGCGGTGATGCATCGAGAGTTGGTGGAAACGCGCCGCTGGATCAGCGATGCACGTTTCCTGCACGCGCTAAACTATTGCATGCTGCTGCCTGGTCCCGAGGCGACGCAGCTTGCGATCTACATCGGCTGGATGCTGCACCGGACGTTGGGCGGCCTGATCGCGGGCATCCTGTTCGTGCTGCCCGGGTTCGTCACCATCCTCGCTCTCAGCATCGTGTACGCACTGTACGGGCAGGTGCCGTGGATCGTGGCGATCTTCTTCGGCCTCAAGGCCGCTGTGCTCGCGGTGGTGATCGAAGCGGTGCTGCGGATCGGCCGCAAGGCGATCAAGAACCGCATCATGCTGGCAATCGCGTTGCTTGCCTTTATCGCCATTTTCTTCTTCCGGGTGCCGTTTCCACTGATCGTGCTGGGCGCCGGTTTGATCGGACTGCTGGGACGCTGGTGGATGCCGCACAGTTTTCCGGCGCCAAGTTCAGCCGCCGCGGATGCCTCGTCGGGTTACCTGATCGATCGCCTGCTCGGGCGCGGCGAGCTGCGCCATACCAAGCCTTCGATTGCGCGCGCCGTGCGCGTGCTGCTGGTCTGGCTCGTGATCTGGTGGTTGCCGGTGCTGGCGATCATCGGGATGTTCGGCGTGCAGAGCGTGCTGGCGCGCGAAGGCATTTTCTTCAGCCAGGCGGCGATGGTCACCTTCGGTGGCGCCTATGCGGTGCTGGCCTACATCGCACAACGTGCGGTAGGTGGTTTCCACTGGATCTCGGCAGGCCAGATGCTGGATGGGCTGGCGCTGGCCGAAACCACGCCGGGCCCCCTGATCATGGTGGTGCATTCGTGGCTTTCCTCGGCGCCTACTTCCACCAGAGCGGCCTGTCGCCGATGGCGGCCGGCGTGATTGGTTCGATTCTCACCACCTGGGTGACGTTTGCGCCGTGCTTTCTCTGGATATTCCTTGGTGCGCCTTACATCGAAGCCCTGCGGAGCAATCGTGCACTGCACGCGGCGCTCTCCGGCGTAACGGCAGCCGTGGTGGGCGTGGTGTTGAACTTGTCGGTCTGGTTCGCGTTGCACACATTGTTCGGCAAGACCCAAGCCGTGCACTATGGTTGGCTGGCCTTCGACTGGCCGCAATGGCAAACAATTCACCTCGCCGCCGCGGTGCTGGTGGGTGCTGCGTTGCTGGCAATGTTGCGCTTCAGGATCGGGATGGGCTGGACTTTGCTGGGGAGTGCGGTCGCCGGTGCCGCGAGCCTCGCGCTGCGCGTGGCCTGAGAATCGTCGTACCGCGTTCACTCGTGCCGGTGTTGGTGATGGATGTCCGGGTAATGCGGATGGCTGTGCGTCAGCGGCGCATGGGTGTGCTCATGGGTATGCGGTTCGTGACCGTTCCAGTCGAAATCGTGCGTGTGTTGGTGGTGTTCATCGTGTACGTGGCGATGCGTGTGGGTGATCGCCTCATGGGTATGCAGGTGTTCATGGCGTTCGGTCAGGTGCAACCACACGCCCGTGCCCATTAAAACGGCAGCCAGCCGGAATATCCACGAGGCGTGTTCTCCGGACGCCAGGATCGCGATCGCCGCGCCGATGAACGGTGCGGTGGAGAAATAAGCGCCCGTGCACGCCGAACCCAGTCCTCGCAAGGCGAGCACGAACAACACCAGGCTAATGCCATAGCCGAGCAAAGAGGGGCATCGCGGGCAGCCGCGCCCCCAGCATCAACGCGATCACAACATTGACGATGCCCGCGACCAATCCTTTCAGTCCGGCAACGAACAGCGCATCCAATGCCGACACTTCGCGTGTGAAGTTGCTTGTCCAGCGCCCAGCACAAGCAGGCGCCCGCGATCAGCAATGCGCCCCACCCTAGGTGCGCGCCCTGCGCCGAACCGGGCAGCACCAAAAGCATCGCACCGGCGAAGATCAGCAGCAGCACGACGCGGCGATCGGTGTTTTCGCGGAACACGATCCACGCCAGCAATGCGGTTAATACCGCTTCCAGGTTCAGCAACAGCGAAGCCGTGGCCGCGGGTGTGCGCGTCAAGCCCAGCATCAGCGCCAACGGGCCAAGTACGCCGCCGACGCCGATCGCGAGCAACAGCCAGAACCATTCCTTTCTGGCCATCGGTGCAACGTGCCAGCCGCGATCCCGAGTGATACGAACCAAGCCCAAGCCCAAGCCCAAGCCCAAGCCCAAGCCCAAGCCCAAGCCCAAGCCCAAGCCGATGCTGCTGCCCAAATACAGTAGGCCTGCCAGCATTGCCGGCGAGAGATCGCGCAACAGTGTTTTGGCCAGCGGCGTGCCGGCGCCAAACAGCAATGCGGCGCCCAATGCGGCGGCAATAGATGGTGAGGGAACGAGGCGACGCATGAGCACAGGCTAATCCGAAATCGAGCGGACCTCGCATCGCTATGTCTGCTTTCCAGTGCCCGCGGCGAACTTCACGAACGTCAGTTTGGGGTCGGTTTCCGCCGATAGACGTGGATCCACGGCTGATCATATTGGTTGGCGGGCTGATCACCGTCGATCGGTCGTATGATGCATTCGATCCGGTGCACGCACCTGCGCGCACCGAACAAGTTGATCACTCCAACCGATCAACCATGATCACCGCACCGGACCCTGATCAGGGAGAAGCCACCGGCTGGGAACGGCCAAAACCTGCCGGTCACTACAGAGTCGCCCGATAACGGCCGCTGGAGGTCACCAAAGCGCTCCCATATGCTCCTTAGCGCTACACCAATCAAAAGCTGATACCTCGCTAGCGAGTTCTTAACCGCCGGCATGATTTCTTCGAGCGCGAGTACGCCGCCACTCGAAGGGGAATCCATGCACGACGCACTCGCATCTTCACAGCTCGGTGCCCCACCGTCGTTCAGATCCTGGTCGGATCACGTGCTGGCACTTGTCGATGACCAGATCGAACGCAGCGGTGAGATGGACGTTCTGCGACTTGCCGAGGCGCTCGCTGACGTGACGCACTGGCCTTCGTGTCCGCATGTGTACGGTATGGCCGAGGGCGATGCGTTGTCCTACCAGCGCACACCGATCACACACCGTGGCGCTGCCTACGAGGCACTGCTGATCCTGTGGCCGCCCGGCCACGCCACACCTATTCACGACCACGCGGGGTTGTGGGGTCTGGAACTGGTCCTGGATGGCGTACTGGAGGTCGAAACCTATGCACTCTCACCACACCACGATCCGCAACTGACGTCCGAGGGAACCGTAGTGCTTGGCGAGGGGGACCATGCCTCCTTCTCGGGCGTGCGCCACGCACATCGTTGTCGCAATTTCTCCCTGCGGAAGCCGGCACTGACCCTACACATCTATGGCGGTGTACTGGATGCTTACCGTTGCTTCCATCTGGAAGATGCTGGTCGCTGGCTGAGTGCCGTGCATTGCACGGACAGAGCTCCCGCGCTCACCTGAGCATTCCATAATTGAGACTTTAACCCCGGATTCGGGATCTGACCGGATTCGCGAAGCAGTGTCCGCCCCACGGAGAAGTGTCGTATGGCCAAGATTGTGATCATCGGTGGTGGGGCGGCCGGCGCCGCCGTTTTCGGCGCTCTGCTCCACCACGGCTCGGCGCACGACGTCGAATGGATCACGGGCGCCGGGGCATACGGCCGCGGCGTGGCCTATGCCACGCCCGACCCGCACCACCTGCTGAATGTGCGCGCCACTGGCATGGCGCTGTACTCTGATTCGGACGAGGATTTCCTGACGTTCGCGGCGAAGCACCTGCCGAGTGTCGCTGGCACGGACTTCCTGCCGCGCCAGCTGTTCGGCGATTTCATCGATAGCCAATTGCAGACGCGGATCGCGTCGGCCCGCCGGCAGGGAAGGCACTTTTCACTGCATTCGCAGGAAGCGGTGAGCATCGTGTCGCACGATGGTGGCTTTTGTATTGGACTGGCCGACTCCACAACACTGAGCGCGACCGCAGTGGTGCTCGCGCTAGGCGCCTTGGCGCCTCGTCCATTGCGCGCGGTCAGTGCCGATGCTCTCGCCAGCGGCGCCTACGAACTCGATCCGTGGCGCTTACTGCAGCGTACTCAAGCGCCCCGTCGACTATTGGTGATCGGAACTGGATTGACCGCGGTCGACACTTTGCTCTCGGCGTCACGCCATTGGCCGAAGGCAGAACTGATCGCCGTCTCGCGTCATGGCCAGCTACCCTTCGTGCACGCTCCATTGCCGCTGGAGCCCTACGCACAGCAGCAAGACTTCAATGATTCGTTGCTGGCCTGTTCCGGCACGGCGTCGATGCTGCGCCTACTACGCACTGCCTTACGGTCATCGCCGCAGGTCAGCTGGCGCAGCGTGATCGATGGCATGCGCCCGATCAATGCCAGGCTCTGGCAGGGCCTGACGCTGGCCCAGCGCAAGCAGTTTCTGCATCACCTGCGCTGGTTGTGGGAGGCCGCACGCCATCGGACGGCTCCACAGATCGCGCAGTCCATCCAGCAGTTGTTCGACGAAAGCCGCTTGCGGGTCCATGCGGCGCGCGTACTTTCGGTCGACGGAAACAGGCCTCTCGAGGTCACCGTGCGTGCCCGAACCAGTCAGATCCAGTCGACGCTGGAGGCCGACCTCGTAGTGCAGGCCACCGGTCTCGACACGGCGGCGGCCTACACGGAGCATTCGTTGCTTTCGCAATTGCTGCAGGATGGGTTGGCCGTGGCCGATCCATTGCAGCTCGGCGTGGCCGCGCAGCCAGATGGGCGGCTGCTCGACGCGCACGGTAACCCTCAGCCTAACCTCTATGCGATCGGCTCGCTGTTGCGCGGCAACTTGTGGGAGTGCACTGCGATGCCGGAGATCCGTGCCGCTGCGCAGGTACTGGCCCAGATGTTGGCGTCGGGTGCGTCGGCACCCCCGGTATCGACCGGCGACGCACCAACCAGTGATGTGCCGCCTCCCTCGCGAGATGACAAGGTCGTCCCTTTCACGCGGCATAACGACATGGCATTTGGCGAATTCACGACATGATGGGCAAACGCTAGGCTGGCTATTCACTTTCATCAGCGGAGGTCGCCATGAAGAAGGCATGGTTCCTGGTTGTCTTGGCTGGCTCGCTCGTTGCGAGCACCGCACTCGCCAAGGATGTCACCCTGCTCAATGTCTCCTACGACCCGACCCGCGAGCTCTATCAGGACATCAACCGTGCGTTCACCGCGCAATGGAAGGCCGAGCATGGCGGTGACATCACCATCCAGATGTCACATGGCGGCTCCGGCAAGCAGGCAGGCTCGGTAATCAACGGCTTGCCCGCCGACGTGGTCACCCTGGCGTTGGCGTCTGACATCGATGCGATCTCCGATCACGGCCTGATCGCGAAGAACTGGCAGCAACGCCTGCCAGACAATGCGGCACCCTATACCTCGACCATCGTGTTCCTGGTGCGTAAGGGCAACCCCAAGCACATCAGAGATTGGCCGGACCTGATCAAGCCAGGGGTACAGGTCATCACGCCCAATCCGAAGACCTCCGGTGGCGCACGCTGGAATTTCCTTGCTGCCTGGGGCTATGTCCTGCAGCAGCCCGGCGGCACCGAGGCCAAGGCACGCGCGTTCGTGCACACGCTGTTCCAGCACGTGCCTGTGCTGGATACCGGCGCGCGCGGCGCCACCAATACGTTCGTGCAGCGCAATGTCGGCGATGTCCTTATCGCTTGGGAAAACGAAGCGCTCCTGGCACAGAAGGAATTCGGCAAAGGCACGTTCGAGATCGTGGCGCCATCGGTCAGCATACTGGCCGAGCCGCCCGTCGCGGTGGTCGACGCCAACGTGGCGAAAGATGGCAACCGCGCAGTGGCCGAGGCGTATCTGAAGTTCCTGTACACACCGCAGGCCCAGGCAATCGAAGCACGCAACTTCTATCGACCGCGCCTGCCAGCGGTAGCTGCCCAGTACGCCAATGAATTTCCCAAGGTGAAGACGTTCACCATTGACCAGGTGTTCGGTGGCTGGCGCAAGGCGCAGGCGAAGTTCTTCGCCGATGGCGGCATCTTCGACCAGATCGGCCCGGGTAGTTAACTGATGGGAACGCGAAGACGGGTCCTTCCGGGGTTCGGGCTCAGCCTGGGATACGCACTGGCGTATCTCGGGCTGGTCGTGTTGCTACCCTTGGTGGCATTGGCTTGGAAGGCGAGTGGCATCGGCGCGGCCGGACTGCTGCACCTGCTGGCCGCGCCGCGCACACAGGCCGCGCTCAGGCTCAGCTTTGGGGGCGCGCTGCTCGCCGCGCTGGTGAATGCGGCCATTGGGTTGCTGGTGGCGTGGGTGCTGGTGCGCTACCGCTTTCCTGGTCGACGCTTGCTGGATGCTTTGGTTGACTTGCCCTTCGCTCTGCCCACCGCTGTGGCAGGCATCGCCCTGACGGCACTGTATGCGCCGAACGGTTGGTTGGGGCACGGGTTGGCGATGTGGGGCATCAAGGTTGCCTATACCCGACTCGGCATTGGCATAGCGATGGTCTTCGTCGGGTTTCCATTTGTGGTGCGGACCGTGCAACCGGTGCTGGCCGCGCTCGACCGCGACATGGAGGAAGCGGCCGAAAGCCTGGGTGCGCATCGTGGGCAGACCTTCATGCGTGTAATCCTGCCGATGCTGGCGCCGGCGCTGCTGACCGGCTTCGCACTGGCGCTAGCGCGCGCTGTTGGCGAATACGGTTCGGTGATCTTCATTGCCGGCAATATCCCGATGCGCTCGGAAATCGCGCCACTGCTGATCGTGCAGCAGCTGGAGGAGTTCGACTACGCCGGCGCCGCGGCGCTTGGCGTGGTGATGCTGTGCTTCTCCTTTGCACTGCTCATCGCGCTGTCGCTGCTGCAGCGATGGAGCCGACGCTGGGCGGAGTTCGCGACATGACGGCCATCCCTTCCCGTCCTCCCGGCCGTTCCCGGCGCGCACTCCGCGCGCTGCTGATACTTGCGGCCGTCGTCTTCCTGGTTCTGTTTCTAGTCTTGCCGCTGGCAGCGGTCTTTGCCGAGGCATTGCGCAAGGGTGCACATGTTTACCTCACCTCGATCGATCAGCCCAACGCGTACTCCGCGATCCGCCTCACCTTGCTGGTCGCCGCAATCGCGGTGCCGCTCAATCTGGTATTCGGTGTCGCCGCGGCCTGGGCCGTCGCTCGTTTCGAGTTTCCGGGGAAGGCTTTGCTCGGCGCACTGATCGACCTTCCGTTCTCGATTTCGCCGGTGATCGCCGGCTTGATCTACGTCCTGCTTTTTGGCGCGCAGGGCTGGTTAGGGCCATGGCTGACAAGCCATGACATCAAGATCATCTTCGCGGTGCCTGGACTGATCCTGGCCTCGGTGTTCGTCACCCTGCCGTTCGTGGCGCGCGAGTTGATCCCGCTCATGCAGGCGCAAGGCAGCGAGGAGGAGGAAGCTGCGCGGGTTCTGGGTGCGAGCGGCTGGCAGATGTTCTTCCGCGTCACGCTGCCGAAGATTCGATGGGCCTTGTTGTACGGCGTGTTGCTCTGCAATGCCCGTGCGATGGGCGAGTTCGGCGCGGTGTCGGTCGTGTCCGGGATGATCAGGGGGCTGACCACCACCATGCCGCTCGAAATTGAGATGCGCTACAACGAATACGACTATGTCGGCGCCTTCGCTGTCGCCTCGCTACTGGCCTTGCTGGCGCTGGTGACCTTGGCCGCCAAAACCGCACTGGAATGGCGCTACAGCGAAGAGTTGGCCGCGCACGCCCCTGGCGGACACTGAGGAACGGCATCGGATGGCGCTTGAACTTTCCCACTTGACTCGCCGTTTCGCGGACTTTGTCGCGTTGGACGACGTCAGCCTCGCGATCGCGCCCGGCGAATTCTTGGCCTTGTTGGGCCCTTCCGGCTCGGGCAAGACGACGCTGCTGCGTATTCTGGCGGGGCTGGACTATCCTGATGCCGGTGCAGCACAACTGGACGGTCGTGATTTCCTCGCGGCACCCGCGCGCACGCGCAAGGTCGGCCTGGTATTCCAGCACTACGCCTTGTTCCGCCACTTGACGGTGGCCGAGAACGTCGCGTTTGGCTTGCGTGTGCGCCCGTGGCGAAGCCGGCCCGGACGCGCGGAGATCGCAGAGCGCGTGGAAACCTTGCTACAACGCGTGCAACTGGGCGGCCTGGGGAAGCGCTATCCCACGCAGTTGTCCGGCGGCCAGCGACAACGTGTGGCGCTCGCGCGTGCGCTGGCGGTCGAACCGGACCTGCTGCTGCTTGATGAACCGTTCGGCGCGCTCGACGCGCAAGTACGCGTGACGTTGCGGCGCTGGCTGCGCGAACTGCACGAGGATCTCGGGCTGACGACTGTTTTCGTCACCCACGACCAGGAAGAAGCGCTGGAACTGGCCGACCGCGTAGCGGTGATGAACCGTGGCCGCATCGAGCAGGTGGACGCACCCGATATGGTTTATCAGAACCCTGCTACGCCGTTTGTCTGTGAGTTCATCGGCAGGGTTAACCGCATTCCACTGACGCGCAACGGCGGCTGGCTCTCTGCAGGCACTTGGCAACCGGGCACCGATCCTTGGCAGGCAGAGCCTGCCAGCGCTTCAGCGTACGTACGCCCCGAGCACCTTGCGCTGAATGCATCGCAGGGATGGGACGCACTGCTGCGCCATATTTACCTTGCTGGCAGCGTGGCGCATCTCGAGTTGGAGGTGCCCCTTCTATCGCAAACATTGGAAGCCGACATCGCCAGCGACGATCTGGTCCGTCTCGGGCTCAGGTCGGGGCAATCGCTTCGTGTCGCGCCACGCCGCGCAGTGATCTTTCCGGATGGTGGCGGTGAAGGTCGCTGGGCGTGGTCGGCCGGTGCCGAATGGGCGATCTCGGCTTGAAGCCATCAAGCTGCCATGGCACCGGATCCGGCACCACGGCAGCCAAGTGGATTCAAAACGCCAGTGCGGCGCGTACTTCGACCACTTGCGGATTGAGCACCAATCCACGCCGATCGCTGAAAGCGCGGACGTAGTTGGCCTGGAAGCGCAGATGCTGCCCGATGTACCAGTTGGCACCCAGGGTCCAGTCATGTTCACTGCCACCAGCCACTGCACCACCGTTGAGATCCACCTCGCTGTAGCGCAGCGCGACTTCGACGGCGCCCCAGGGACGCGATGGCACTACGTTGCCGACGTTGCCGCCGTGATACGGCCGTGACTCGCCAGTCAGCACCCAACTTCCGAAGGCATACCAGCCGGTCGCGGTATACGGGTGCGCGCCGGTTTCGAAGCTGGTCCGCGCTTGCAGGTATTCGCCCTGTAAAGACCACGGCCCCTCGATCCATAGTGCTTCGAGGCCGCCACGGTCGATGTGGTCGACATCTTTGAGTGTGCCCGTATCCACCAGTCGCAGCGTGGTCAATCCCGCCTCGGGCGTAGCACGCAGACGGACCGACGGCGGGCTTTCCACACCAAGTCCGTTGACGCTCGACCACGGACGCTCACGCGATGCCGACAATCCCAGGTGCAGGACCTCGCCGGCTTGGTCGAGCGGAACCCAAGCGACTCGTCCCGCCACGGTGCGGCCATCGCTGTCGCCTTGGAGGTCGCCGCCGTAATAGCCCAGGCTGGCCAGCCAGTGGGGCCGTTGTACGAACCAGTCGACGCCGACGCGGCGATTCTCATAAACCGCCTGCGAGGGCAGCGCTAGTTCGATGAACGTGGTGGTATTCGAGTTGGTATTACCTTCAAAGCCGACGGGTGTCTTGCTTTGGCCGACACGCAAAGCACCGACGTCCGAACCGAAGATGGCCTTCGATTGCACACGTAGATAGACGTCCTGCCATTTCTTCGACTGGAAATCGAATTCCGCCTTGGCGTCGTAGACGCCCTTTTTCTTCAGGTAAAAGCCCAGATACTTGCGGCGATTGGTCTGCGCGTCATCGAACCGCCGATTGGCGCCTGAGAAGCGGTCTACGTCGTACTGCCAGAGTGCGCTGACGCCGAAGTCTGTTCCGTCGCCAAACCTCACATGAGTTGGCCAGTCCCCGAGGAAGGAATCGGTCTGCGCCCATGATGCCGGGGCAGCCAACATGGTGCCCATGCCGATGCCAAGCCATAACATGACACGTTGATTCCGCATATATCCCCTTGACGCCCATGAAAGTGGCGCCTGCCTGTGGATGGAAGAGGGGAGCGCATCTCAGCGCGCCCTCGTATCCATCTTTGGCAGCGGAAACATTCGCCACAAAAGGACGTATGGCGATAGGGATATGCCCGGGTCGCATATGCAGCGGCATGCTGGTGGGTGAACAGGATATGTAACTGTTGCTGGATCATTTCTTTGAGTCAGCCGAGCAGGACCACCGCCATCATGCCGTTGGGATGCTGGAATGGACTCCAAGCTGTTGTGGCTGCTCGAAGCCGAGGGGCGTCGCTCGGTTGAGTCCGCCTCCCAAAGCGGACGTTCGCGACCGGCTCAAATGGGTCGCTATGCAAAGCTTTTCATAGCGACCCCTATGCACAGGACGCAACTATGCAAAGCTGGATTTCGGGGCAGCGCTGATCTGAGCCATTTCCTAGCCGTGTGGGAGCGGTAGGCCGGGCTAAGCTGGACATAGTTTCTCGGGTGCCGTCGAGTCTCCCTGTTCAACCACTTCAGGGAGACGGCAATGGCCTCCAAGTCCAAGATCGACGGCATCTGCAACCGCCCGCTCGAGGAGCATATCCGGCAACGCATGCACCTCGAGGCACTGCAGCGCTATCTGACCGAGCGCGGTCATGCACGGGGCACCATCCATGGCTACCTCGACTGTGCGGCTCACTTTTGCCACTGGGCCGAGCGCTCGAGATTGGATTTGGCTCGGACCGACGAGAGACTCGTCGAGCGATTCCGCGACGCGCATCTCTCGCGCTGCGACTGCGGCTGGCCCACACGCAGCGATCGGGGTGATGCCGGAGCTGCGCTCGGGCATCTGTTATTGGTGCTTCGGACCCTCGGATTGGCTGCGCCTAGCGCGGCGAAGACAACTCCGGTAGACGAGGAGCTACAGCGCTTCGATCAGCACATGGATCAGGTGCGCGGCCTTGCGCCGAAGACTCGCCAGTCGATGCTGCGCATCGTGCGGGAGTTCCTGTGGCAGCGCTTTCACGGTCGGCCCGTGGCCATCGCTGCGATCACGCCCGAGGAGGTGAGGCGCTTCTTCGCACGGATGACCGAGCGGTACCAGAGTCCCGCCAGTTCCGGGGCAGTGGTGGCGGCGCTGCGAGGCTATCTGCGCTTCCGTGCAGCAAGCGGTGATCCGGTCGGTGGACTGCTGAGCGTGCTGTCCTACCCGGCCAACTGGCAGCACGCCTCACTCCCCAAGACGCTCGCGGACGATGAGATCGAGCGGTTGCTCACCTCGCTCGAGTGGCCGAGCCCCTCGATGCGGCGCAGTGCCGCGATCGTGCGCTGTGCGGTTGATCTCGGGCTACGTAGCGGTGAGATCGCCGCCTTGGGTCTGGATGATATCGATTGGCGCGCGGGCACCGTGACGCTGCGCAAGACGAAGAGTCGCCGCGAGCAGATTTTGCCCCTGCCGGAGGCTACGGGACGAGCCATCGCCGCCTACCTACAGTACGAGCGGCCCAAGGCTGTCCATCGCGCCATCTTTGTCCGGCGTATCGCCCCTCGTGAGGAGCTGGTCGGAGCGGATCTGGTACGCAAGACGATCCGCCAAGCGTACCAGCGCGCCGGGCTCCCTTATACCCGATCACACCTGCTGCGACACACGATCGCCCGGCGGTTGCTCGATGGCGGCAGCTCTCTCAAAGAGGTCGCCGACGTGTTGCGTCATCGCTCGCTCAACACGACGCTCACCTACGCCAAGCTCGATAGCCGTGGCTTGGGCGCCGTGGCACTGCCGTGGCCGCCGTCACTGACTACGGAAGCACCGCGGACCCCTCTTGAGGTCGTGATGCCCTGGCCGGAGCGTGTGCCATGAACCGCCACATCACCCTGAGCCAACACGCTCAACGGTACCTGCGTGAACGCCGGCGCTTAGGCTTTCAGCTGCGCAGCATGGGGCACGCCCTGCGCAGCTTCACTCGCTACGTCGATCGGCGCAGGCCGCGCCGACCGGTGACCTTGGAGCTGATGGCGGAGTGGGCGCGGCACGACCGCGGCCACAGCACCGATCCGCGCACCTGGGCACGGCGGCTGAAGATCCTGCGGCCCTTCACGCGCTGGCTGCAGCAGTTTGAGCCACGTACCGAGGTGCCCGACGATACCGTCTTCGGCCCCGTCGGCGAGCGTGTGGCCCCGCACATCTTCAGCGAGCAGGAGATCGCCGAGCTCGTAAGAGCCGCGGGACGACTCCGTCCCGAGTTGCGCGGGTCTACCTACGCGACGCTGTTCGCACTGATCGCATCCACCGGCCTTCGAGTATCTGAAGCCGTGCACCTACACAACGCAGATGTCGACCTGAGGGCCGGCGTCTTGACGGTTCGCCGCACCAAGTTCGCCAAGTCGCGCCACGTGCCACTGCACTCGAGTGCGATCGAGCCTCTGCGACAGTACCGCGGGCTGCGCGACCGCTGGGTCACGCCCGCTGAGGATAGTCCCTTCTTTGTCGGTTCTCGAGGCCGGCGACGCGGCGAGCAGTTGAGCACGCGTCAGATCGATCGGGTGTTCGCAAGCTTGCGAACACAGCTCGGCTGGCGCAACCGCGGTGCTCACCACGCCCCGCGCGTGCACGACCTGCGCCACGCCTTCGTCGTGCACCGGATCCTCGCTTGGCACAGCCAGGGCATCGACATCGATCAGGCGATGCTATCGCTCTCGACGTACGTCGGTCATGCCATGGTAACCAATACCTACTGGTATCTCACCGCCGTACCGGAGCTGATGGCACTCGCTGCAAAGAAGTTCGAGTCGAAGATGGGCTCGGCGGGAGCCCGCCATGCGTGAACCGAGCACCCCAAAATCCCTTTCGTTCTCGGCGCTCGTGCAATCGTTCTTCACCGAGTACCTGGTGACCCAGCGCGCCGTCAGTCCTCGCACCGTGGCCTGCTATCGGGATGGGCTGACGCTCTTCCTCGGCTTCGCTGAGCGACAACTCAGCAAGCCGCCCACCGCCATGCGTCTTGCGGACATCGAGCCGGATCTGATCCTCGCCTTCCTCGACCACCTCGAGAAGCAGCGCCATAACTCCATACGCAGCCGCAACCTGCGACTCACGGCACTGCGCGCGTTCTTGAAGTTTTCCGGCCGGCGCGATGTCTTGTCCCTCCACGCCGTCGAACGTGCCCTGAGCGTGCCAATGAAGCGCTTCGAGCGCCCGATGCTCGACTTCCTCAGCCGGGAAGAGATGCTTGCCGTGCTCGGGCAGCCAGGCAAGAGCTGGACCTCGCAGCGCGATCATCTTCTGCTTGCATTCCTCTACAACACCGGAGCACGCGTGTCGGAGATTATCGGCGTTCGTGTCGCGGATGTCGTCCTCGATGGGGCCGCATGCGTACACTTGCACGGCAAGGCTCGTAAGCAGCGCGCTGTGCCGCTCTGGAAATCGACCGTTACTGAGCTGCGCGGCTGGCTGCGAGCGAACCCCTCGCTCCAAGGAGAGCGCCCGCTGCTGCCGAACCGAAGCGGGCACGCAATGACTCGCGTCAATGCTCAGCAGCGCCTCGAGATCGCGGTGACTCGCGCAGCAGTGCAGCAACCCGGCCTCCTCAAGAAGCGCATCTCTCCGCACACGATCCGGCACACCACGGCGATGCACCTACTGCAGTCGGGAGTCGCCTTCAACGTGATCGCCTTGTGGCTCGGGCACGAAAGCCCGAACACCACTCACCGCTACGTCGAGGCTGACCTGGCCATGAAGCAGAAGGCGCTCGCCCGACTCGACGAACCACGGACCCGCTTGCGTCGATATCATCCACCGGACGCGCTGCTCAGCTTTTTGCAGCGGCTGTAACTATGAAAAGTTCGAACCGATCCGGGAGCCCTCCGCAGGGGGTCGGCTCCCGCTCCTTTGCATAGTTGCGTCCTGTGCATAGGGGTCGGTTCCCGCCGATAGACGTGGATCCACGGCTGATCGTATTGGCTGGCGGGCTGATCACCGTCGATCGGTCGTATGATGCATTCGATCCGGTGCACGCAGTCGGGGCCTTTGCGCCGAACAGGCGTACCGGACGGGCCGCCTGGCGCACCCGAAACGCGACATGTTCGCTCGCGTGCTCAGCGTGCCGATCGGGGGCCGACCTGCCGTGCGTGTTCGTCGAATCCGGCGTGATCGCCCGATGTTGGCACCGCCGCCAACCTGATTGCGCCTGGGCATCATCGGTGCGTCGTCCTGCGGGACGGCGTACCCCCTTGTTCTGCGGCACCCGGCGCCGATGCCGTCGCGCCTTCGGCGCTGCGCGCTGCGCTTGCATTCAGGAGGGCGGGAAGGACTGGCATACTGCGGAAATCCACCGCACGCCACTGTATCGATGCCACCCACTGCCATTGAACGCATCCACAACGCGGCCAGAACGGCCAGCGGCGAATCGCTGGATCGACCGGTCTACCTGGACACCGATCTCGGGCTTTATGGGCTCGTCGACTTTGAAGCCAGGCAGAGCGTCTATGTCGATGTGCCGGTTGCCAGAATCGTCGCGTTGGGTCGACAGGACTTCTGGTCCCCCGGCGATACCTGGCGAACGATCACCTATCGCCTGCATGGCGAAGGATGGCCGAGCGCCGTGTTCGACTATTTCGAATCACCGACCAAAGAAGCGCATTTCCCGGCTCCGAGCAGTCTCTACCAGTTGAGGCTGTCGATCTTCGGTGGGGTGGCCGAATGCGGCAACGGGAACCATCGCCTGATCGCGGCGCGGGCATGGTTGACGGACAAATACGGCGATGATGCCGCTCTCAGGGGCGTCAGGGTCAGTGCCTATCCGATCCATCGCTGCGTGGTCGATTTCCTGACGCGAGCGGCGGGCGAGGGCTCCGACGTGTTGACCGCGAGGCTCGACTATCGTGAAAGAGAGTGTTGGCACGTGGATGGCAAGCGCATCCAGCTCCTGCTGAAAACGGCGAAGAGTCCCTACGCCATCTATGCCTGGGTCGACGATCAACTGCTTCCTCTGAAAGACGAGCGGACGTTCCTCCAGCGTCGCTTTCCAAAGCACTTTCCGCCCGTCATGGATCGATGCGACTGGCGCACGATTCCGCTGGCGATCGTTGCGGGATTGCTTGACGATTCATGGCTTGTTCCGCAGCTAGAGACGGCGGAAACCTGGACCGAGTAATGGTCCGGAGGGATCCTGGCCCACTAGGGTAACGTCCGCCAGGCTTGCAGGCGAACGTCAGGGGACCGTCCAGCGGGTCGTTTTCGAGCCTCCGGCCGTATTCGGCGCTCCCGGGATGATCGGTGCTCCCGTGATGGGCGATCTACCCGCCACGGCCGGATCAATGCGCCACTGCCCGTCGTCCCATCCGACCGCACTTCGCAGATAGTCGAGCAGCATGACGTCCATGCCTTCGTCGCCCTCGATGATCTCCTGCGCAACGATCCGTTTGTACAGATAGAAGTACGCGCCGACCATCTCGATCCGAAGCGTCGCCTTGCCTGGCTTCGTGTACGTCTTACTGCCAAGGGTCACCGTCTTCTGAGCTTTCCAGCCCAGCATCGTGTCGATCTCGTCCTTGACGCCCACCTGGGGATTCATGGCATGCGCCGCATTCACGTATTGCGCGCGACCGCCGTATGTCGCGCTACCCTCGCGGTGGTGGATGCCTGACACCACCACTGCCAGCCCTTCGCGCTTCAGTTCGTTGGCCGACGTTGCCCCATAGTCGTCGTCGCCCGCCTTCCACCGGATCAGATTGCTGCTGTGGGCGAGCAGGTGATCGCGATTCGTTTGCGAACCGGGGCCCCACGGGCCGGCCCGTCCGGTCAGGTCGCCATAGCGTGCGACATCCCATTTGCCCAAGGGGACGGAGGCTCCCTGCCGCGCCACGCGTTGGATCGTGATCGAAGTGGGCTTCGTTCCAGTCAAAGGATCCGCAACGACGTCGTTGTATGTCTTTGCCTTCCCCTGGTCGTGCTGGCGGCCGGCCATCTTGAACCGCAGGAACTGCTGCGGGGTGAGCTGCACGCAGTCGCTGAGATTCCCTGAGGTGATCCGGTCGTAGACATCCTGCATTCGGCCCTTGGTCGAAGCCGACGGCACGCTGAAGGAGGCCGAAGTGGCGGCGCTTGCCTTGCCGGCCTTGTGGTTGGCATCGACCTGCGTGAGGTAACCGGTCAAGGCCGCCTGATCTGCACCGTAGATGATCTTGCCACCCACCAATGTCACCAGCATGGCACTACCCCCTATGAGGACACTCGTGTGGACGCCGAGTGTAATCCTCGTCACACGTTGTGGCGCGATGACGGCTACGACATGTTTCGGGGGAAGGGACCAAGAGGTTTGGAACGTCCCGGCGGTTAATTACACGAATGTGTTCTCTCGGGTGTGGGTTGCGGGGTTACTTGGCGGCCTTCCGGGACGCCTTCCTCGTAACCCGCTTCCGGGTACCCTTTTTTGCCGGCGATTTCTTGGTGGCGGAGGGAGTGATCAGCAGCGATTCAGCGGTCGCGCCGGATCGCTTCAGCGCCTGCTGGAACCACATCGGCTTCTTGCCGAATCCGGTCCAAGTCTGGGAAGGGTCGGCGGGATTGCGGTATTTGGGTACGCCTGCGCCGATACGCTTACCACGTTTGCCGCCACGCACCCCGTAGATGTCGGAGAGCTGCAAGCCTTCGGCCTTGAGCAGCGCATCGATCTTGGCCTTGACGCCCTGGACATGCGTCGCGCGGGCGGACTCCATTCGCGATTGGGCCTGGGCGATCAGTGCCTGCAGTTCTTTCGGCGAAAGCCCGTCGAGTTTGACAGCCATGGAAGATCCTCTGCGTGGACGATGGGAGCCTGTAGCTTACCAGTGAAGGGGCAGGGGCTCGCACGACATCATCGAGCCTCACCTCGGGCTCTTCGCACCCGTGCGATGTTGTGTTCGTTCCAGTTTGGTTCGCCGCTCTTTCGGCGTGCCCGACGCCCATTACGGAAGTGACCTGGGGTTGTAGCCATCGCTGCCAACAACCTGTTGGCAGCGATGGTGGCCGTCCGTTGTGTCGCCTCGTCCAGGGCCTTGTGGTCGAAACCGCCGAGGACGCAAGTCCTCGATGGTTTCTGTGCGCAGGTGTGACGCTCAAAAAATGCTGCGTACGATCCGTTGAAGGCGGGATGTGCGGTACGGACCCGGAGAAGTCGGAAGTTAGGCTGGTACCACCCGGGCGGGTTGGCGGTGCTACAGAGGCTTCGTTCTTCGTGCCTACCTGCCTGGTCTGTTCATTTTCCCCTCTCGCAAGTCACCCTGCCCAAGCCCATGAAGAGACACGCAAACCTCACCGAGCACACCCGGCGTCAACAGCAAGAACAAGCAGAGAAGAAATGGAGCACATTTCTCAATGCCACGCTAGGCATTTTGGGCTATCCGCTCGGGCTTGCCTGCCTGACCACCAAGACACCTTCCTTCAATGCGCTATTGGCCCTCCTGTTTCTTTTGACCCTTTGGTTTACCGGGCGGCGCTACGTACCAAAGCATTTTTTGCAAAAAAAGAAGCCTGGCTCATCCGGCAGCAGAGAGGGTCACCGCAACTTGAAAGACAGGTCGCGGTTCTGGCTGGGGACACTGCCTGCCGTGTTTGGCTATTGCTATTTGTGCCTGATTGCACTCACAGGCCGCATTGAATGGTATTGCAACAGTCCCGTGCACCAGTGTGCACAGGTCAGTGTCATGCTTCTTCAGTATGTCGGTGCACCGGGCCCATGAGTGTCTGTAACGCAGGCGTTCCGGCGTACCGCCGTCGGGCTCGCGGGCTGTGCCCCGCGTCTCGGCCGAGTCGCAGCCATGCGACTTGGATCCCTCACGCCTTCGGCCCTGACGGGCCTGCGCGCTCCGCTTGCCGATGTTGCGGTGGGTGGGCGGTCTTGCTGTGTCCTCTCACGGTATCACGGCGTTCGCGCCGTCAAGGGCTGCGCGCCGATGGCGCTTGTGGCCGCCGCCATCTTCGACCCCTGACTGCTTGCGCTGCGCCGTGAGGGCGCCGGTTCCGGGCAATGCCGCCCGAGCAACCGGAGCACGATCATGTCGCACATTTCTTCTCCTTCGGAGTCCTCGCTGCTGGTGCGCGATGCGCGTGGCCATTACCACGCGGCGACGGCCGACCAGATCCTTGAGGCCGCGCGCCAGGCCATCGACCAGAAGATGCAGCGCGTCGCCAATTTCGGCTCGCCGGCCGACGTGAAGGCGTATCTGCGGGCCAAGCTCGGTGGCCTGGACCACGAGGTGTTCGCGGGCCTGTTCCTCGACAACCGTCACCGGTTGATCGACTACGTGGAGATGTTCCGCGGCACGCTCGACGGTGCCTCGGTGCATCCGCGCGAAGTGGTCAAGGAAGCGCTGCGGCTCAATGCGGCGGCGGTGATCTTCGCGCACCCGCATCCGAGCGGGAGCCCGGAGCCGAGCGAGGCCGACAAGCTCATTACGCGCCAACTCCGGCAGGCGCTGGCGCTGATCGAGGTGCGCGTGTTGGATCACTTCGTCGTCGCCGGCAACGACACGGTGTCGTTTGCCGAACGGGGGCTGTTGTAATCCGCGGGGGCTTCGGCCCCCTTCTTTTGCTGCGCCGTGCCGATCGGCCCTCCGCGGATCAAGACGATGCAGAAGGGAGCGTGCCCGTAGCCGGGTGCGTGCTGTCATCTGTCGCGATGGAGGCGGGCCGCTCCGAACGGGAAGCGTGCGAATCGTGTCCGGGTCTCGGGGCAGAACGTGTTGACTCCGATGCATCGGCTTGGCCGACGGCGTATTCCAGCAGTGCGATCACCTGGCTGGCCCGTTCGCGCTGCCCGACCACCACGACGCTCACCAGGTAGAAACAACCGGCGAGTATCACCGGTGCCCACAGGAAGGGGTTACCGCCGCCTTCCTTGAGCAGGGCTGCCGCGGCGGCGGCGACCGTCTCTGCCCAGTCGGGGCCGCTGCCGGTCGATTCGCCTTTTCCGACTTCATCCCCTTGTCCGCGACTGTAGCGCGCGGCTGGGTGCCGTCAAGCCGTCTCCACGCTGACCGGTCGCGATGCAGCGAATGGAGCGACTTACGTTTGGGCCGCGTCAAGCGGGAGACGACAGCGGAAAGCGGGCGGCGGACGCCTCAAAGGCGACAAACACCCCCGATGGCTCAGGCACCTGATAACACACGACCGTGACGTTTCGAAGCACGTCAACTTTCTTGGCTACATCGGTTTCACGATCGCCCATATGGAAGACCATGCCCCCAATACCTTCGGGAAGGCCGTCAGTCAGCGGTCCCGTGTCGATCGAAAAATAGACCCATTTGCGTCCACCCATGTGATGGGTCGCCACAATGCCAGCTTCGTCATCCACCTCAATTGTGCGGTCAGAATGTATGAAAAACACATTCAAATATACACTGAAGGTGTTCGCCAGGCCTTCGAAGACAAGCATGACGTCCTTATGCAATTCAAAGTCTCCGCGCTGGGCTCTTAGATCATAAACAACCCGCATGATCTGAATCGGCTCGCCCTCGTTAGCATCCGCATGGCGCCATACATGGTCTTTATGACCGATTTCGTCTTTCTTGCCGTCCGCTCCCAATCCATAGGATTTGAGATGGCACTCGCCTGTCTTATGAAAGCTGACCTTCAACCAGTGTCGCATGGACGTGCGCGTGGCATAGAGGCATTGCTGGTGTTTGTTACAAAAGAAGGACCAGACCTCGGAGTGGCGCTTTTCGCGTGTTTGGATCGCAAAGCGAAATATCGAAGTCACGACTTGTCCGCCTGATCAGTAGAGTCATTGAAAGTTTAACCAAACTTCGGGCGGAGTTCAGAGTGGGAGTATGAGCTTGATCCGTACCCGCTGACGCGGGTTCGGCGCTCGCGTGGGCGCGGCAACACTGGAGTCGCATCAGCTCACCGTTCGATACGGAAGATCCGCGCGGCATCTTCCACTGCGACCTGTGCGTCCTCCGGCCAGGAGGACGTGGCCGGGCCGCGCTGTCGTGATGCGCATCGAGCCGCCTGCGGCGTCTCGCCCCCTCCAGGCTTCCATCGCTGACACCTTTGGCCCGGCTCCACGCCCCGGGTCTGCGCGCTTCGCTTGCGTGGGATCGGCGCCGACGCCGTGGCCGTTGCCGGTCGATCCGCCTTTCCTGACTTCATCACCTTGTCCGCGACTGTAGCCCGTGGCCGGGCGCCGTCAAGGCGCGCCGGGCCGTGTCCTCGGCTGCGCCTGCGGGCCGCACCACTCCGGCGCTTGCCTCCTTGACGGCCCCCGGCCGCGCGCTCCTGACCGTCGCGGGCGATGAACTCAGGAAAGACGGTGGCAACGAGGCCGGCCCAGGTCTCCGCGCCGACCCCACCGGAAGTCCAAAGCGGGCTCCGAATCTAGGAATCCGGTGGGGTTTCAACAGCCAATCCTTGTCAGGAGTACGACCATGCCACTCGCATCCCGTTTCGCTTCGCGTTCGCCGGTGCTGCGTTCGGACTATCCGTTGTCGGACGACCAAATTCGCGCCGTGGCCCCGTCCATCTTCGCGGACGCCCCGCACGAAAGCCGCTCCGAGCGGTACGCCTACATTCCCACCGCCACCGTGCTGCACGAACTGCGCGGCGAAGGCTTCGAGCCGTTCATGGTGTGCCAGACCCGCGTGCGTGCCGACGACCGCCGCGCCTACACCAAGCACATGCTCCGGCTGCGTCACGCCAGCCAGATCAACGGCCGCGAAGCCAACGAAATCATCCTGCTGAACTCCCATGACGGCACGAGCAGCTACCAGATGCTCGCCGGCATGTTCCGTTTCGTCTGCCAAAACGGCCTTGTCTGCGGCGACACCGTGGCCGACGTGCGCGTGCCGCACAAAGGCGACGTGGCCGGGCAGGTCATCGAAGGCGCTTACGAAGTCCTGCACAGCTTCGAGCGGGCGCAGCAGTCCCGCGATGCCATGCAGGCCGTCACGCTGGACAGCGGCGAGGCCGACGTGTTCGCCCGCGCCGCGCTGGCGTTGAAGTACGACGACCCGAACAAACCCGTGCCCATCACCGAAACGCAGGTGCTGGCGCCGCACCGTCTCGACGACAACGGGCGCGACCTGTGGAGCACCTTCAACCGCGCGCAAGAAAACCTCCTGCGCGGCGGCTTGCACGGGCGCAGCGCCAACGGGCGCCGCCAGACCACTCGCCCCGTGCGGGGCATCGACCAAGACCTGCGCCTCAACCGCGCCCTGTGGCTGCTGGCCGATGGTCTGCGTCAGTTGAAAGCCTGAACCCCACAGCGGCAGGGGCAGGCAGCAGCCCCTGCCGCTTCTCTCGCTGCTGCGTCCCTCAACTGATGGGAGTGATCCCCATGAATGCCGTGACCCAAGCCGGAATCCATGCCCTCGAAACCGCCGCGCCGCTGGAAGCCGCCGACCCGACCAAGAACCTCATCTTGGTTCCGCTGTCGCAGTTGCAGCCGCGCCGGTCCAAACGCAACGTGCGCACGACCCCGCGCCAGTCCATTCCCGAACTGGCCGCGAGCATCGCCCGCCTCGGCCTGCTGCAAAACCTCATCGTGATGGCCGCCGCCGATGGCGAGCACTACGAAGTGGTGGCGGGCGACCGCCGCCTGACCGCCTTGAAGCGGTTGGCGAAGAAGAAGCGCATCCCCGCCGACTACGAAGTGCCGTGCCTGCTGGTGGCCGATGCGTCGGCCCGTACCGTGAGCCTTGCCGAGAACGTGCAGCGCGAGGCCATGCACCCGGCCGACCAGTTCGCGGCGTTCGCCGCGCTGGTCAACGAAGGCCGACCCATCGAGGACATCGCCGCCGACTTCGGCGTGTCCCCGCTGGTGGTGCAGCGCCGCCTGAAGTTGGCGAACGTTTCGCCGCGCCTGCTGGCCGACTACCGCAGCGGCACGCCGGGTGCGGTGACGCTGGAACAGTTGATGGCCCTCACCGTCACCGACGACCACGCCGCGCAGGAAGCCGCGTTCTACGGGGCGCCGGACTGGCAGCGCAGCCCGTCCGCCTTGCGCGAACGCCTGACCGAGCGCGACATCAACGCCATGCATCCGCGGGTGCGTTTCGTCGGGCTGGACGCCTACACCGAGGCAGGCGGCGGCCTCCGCCGCGACCTGTTCGCGGAAGGCGAGGCCGGAAGCTACCTGACGGACGCCGCACTGTTGGAAACGTTGGTGCGCGCCAAGTTGGACGCGCGGGCCGAGGCCGTACGCGCCGAGGGTTGGGGGTGGGTGGAGGTCACGTCGCACATCCGTGCCGCCGACCGGCAGGCGTTCCAGAACGCGCCGCGCCAGCGCCGCGAACCGACCGCCCGCGAAGCCCGCCGCCTGGCTTCGCTGCAAAGCCGTCTCGACACGATCGACACGATGTTGGAAGACGCCTACGACGCCGAGGACGAGGACAGGGTGGCCACGTTGCAAGGACGGCACGATCAGGTGGCCGGGGAGTTGCAGGCCATCGAGGACGCCTTGCAGGACTACGCCCCGGACGTGCGCGCCGTGGCCGGTGCCATCGTCACCCTCGACGGCGAGGGCGAAGTCGTGATTCATCGCGGGCTGCTGCGCGAGGCCGAGGCGAAGGCACTGCGCACGCTGGAAAAACTGCGGAAGGATTTCGCGGTGGGCGGTGCCGCGGCCAATGACGAAGGCGACGCCGCCAACGAGGCGCCCCAGGCCGCGACCGTCTCCGACCGGCTGGCGCAGCGCTTGAGCGCGCACCGCACGGCGGCGCTGCAAATCGAAGTCGCACGGCATCCACACGTCGCGCTGGCCGCGCTGGTGCACGGCATGGTGCGGACCGTCTTGCAGCCCGGCGCCTACGGCGACGGCCTGCCGCTCGGCGTGCGCCTGACCATGCAGGACCGACTGGAAGGCATGGCCCCGGACTGGCCGGAATCGCCCGCTGCTGTCGCGCTGCGCGAGTTGCAGCAGGTCGCGGGGAAAGCGTTGCCGCAGGACAGTGCCGAACGGTTCGCCGTGTTGTTGGCAAAACCGCAAGACGAACTGGTGCGACTGCTGGCCGTCTGCGTGGCGGCCACGGTGGACGTGGTGACGCCGCGCGCGACACCGCGCCCGTCCGGCGCGGAACTGGCGCAGGCGGTGGGGCTGGACATGGCGGCTTGGTGGAAGCCGACCACCGCAGGCTATTTCCAACACCTGCCGAAGGCCGCCATCCTGGACGCTGTCCGCCAGTACGCCCCGGTACACGTCACCCGTCTGTCGAAGCTCAAGAAGGGCGTCATGGCCAGCGAAGCCGAACGGTTGGTCGAGGGCACCGGCTGGCTGCCTGCCGTGTTCCAGACCGGGCACCACACGGCGCCGCAGGAAGCGGCAGAGGAATCGGATGCACCGCAGGACGCTGCCGAGGGAGCGGATCGCACGCTAGCCGCGTGAGGACAGAGCATGGCCCCGGCGCATTGCGCCGGGGGGCTCCGAACCGGGCGCGGCAGGTCGGCCGCGCCCGATTTTCAACAGCCAAAGCAGAACGTGCCGTAGCTCGCGATCACGTGTGACCAGGAACCCGAATCCCACTAACTCATTGTTGAGGGCGCGCTAATTACAACACACCCGTCAATTCCGTCGATTTTTAAGACGCCTTCCTTGAATTTTGCATGTTCTTGCGTCGCGCGCGTGCAGTCCCACAGGAAGCTGACGATTCGCGCGGCCTTGTATTTCGTGTCGGCGCGATAGAGAGACGCATCTTCGGCGATCTCGCCAATGAGCGTCGGGAACGACTTCTTCACGTCTTTCCGATACTTGACCTCGATGATCGTGTGTAGCGACGGTAGATAGAGATCAATGCGCGGATTCTTCTGCCCGACGGGCTGAAGGTTCACTTCGTCCGCGATGTCGTTGAAGATTGGCGCGAGCAGGACATAGAGCAGGTTCTGGACGTGGTATTCGTTTTCTACCTGCCACTTGACGGGTTCCGCGCCTCTCGTGCGCCCCGCGTCTTCCCATGTCCACCGCTTGAGGCCAACGGGGATATGCTCCAGAAACCCCAGAAGGTCGTCGAGGCTCCAGCCTTTCGGCGGCACCGCAGCCACGTCCTGATTGACCTGATCGAAGACGTAAACCATCAGGCTCAACAGCGCCGTCGAAGCGTCTTCTTGCGCCTGCGCCCGAAATTCGGCCATGAAACGACCGATCAGAGAAAGGCGAATCTGGTGGTCGTCGATTCGCCGCATCTTTCGATAGTGAAGAAAGAGGGGCACGCAGGCGCTCGCATGGACGGCGGAGTCGCTGCTGCGGACATACGCCGCGATATCTTTCTCGAAGAGATTGAGATGGTCGCCGCTGACCTGCTGAGTCAGAAACCCTGAAATCCAGTTCTCGAACTCGCGGGCGATGCGCACGTCGTTCATCTGCCCGACCAGCCACTTCACCGCCATGACGCCGAACATGTCGGAGACCCACGGGCGTGGCGTAGAGTCGATCTTGGCGGCCTGGCCGAGTAGGCGGGAGACATCCAGATTCGAAACGGTTTCGTCCAAAACGCCGAGGCCCGCGATCGCGCACCGCTGATACAAGGAAAGTGTCGAAAAATCGAAAGGCGGAACCCCGCCCTCCGACAATCCCAGAAAATGCAGAAAGGAGGATTTGAAAGGATCGGTGTGCGCGCTCTCGCTCACCTTGTGGTGCAGATACTCGCGCAACTGGTACGCGTTTTCCTTCTCTACAGGAACCATTGGGATTGCCCGATCTTCCCGATCATCACGGAATCGTTCCAGCCCGGAAGCTGGTTCAGCCATCCGAGGTTCCGGGCGATTAGGTCAGAATAGCTGATCGTCACCGGCATGGGGTTGGGGAAGTAGCTGCGCCAAGAGTGCGATGCGAAGCTGTAGAGCTGGGCGCTTAGATACTTGATGTCCTTGAATGTCGAGTCCTTGTGAATATCGAGGATCACCCCGCGCGGATGTCCGTCTGTGTCTTGCCGCAGTTCACGCTGGCCGATCAGGTAGACAAGCATTTCGTGCTTGGAAAGCTTAAACGTCTTCCCGCGCGGCGGAGCCAGCCGTCCCTTCTGCACGCCGGCCGTCGCGGAGTCGAACATATGCAGGCCATGATCTTCCGAAATTTTCAGGAAGGCGTACTCGATCTGATATTCACGGTACTTGTCGATCACAGCGCGGACGGCCTCTATCTCTTCCTTGTTGAATTTCTTGACCTGCGCATGAAAGATCAGGCGGATCGTGTCGCCTTTCTGCCAATTCATGCGCTTCTGGATTTTCTCGATGGTTTCACCGAGAACCGAAGTCAGAGCCTCGCAGTAGGCTTCTGGCACGACCGCCTTCGAGGTATTCGAGACGATGTAGCTACCGTCTCCGGAGAAGACGGTGGTGATGCCCATGATCCGCTGATTGTCGGCACCGCGCTCGTACCCGATATTCGCACTGCCGATACCGATTACGAGTTCGTGCGAGAGAGTCGGCGAGGATTTGAGAAGCCAAGGGACGCCGCCCATCTTCGCGTAGCAGGCCAGTGCCATATTGTTGAGCGAGTACCCAAGCGAATAATCGGACTGCGCAAGAAGCTCTATCGTGAAATCCTGCACCGGAACCTGATGCAGGAAGAAAAGGCTCTTGCCGAGATAGTACGGATTCTCCGTGACCTTGAGCTTCTTGAAGGACTGCCGAACCTGCACGAGAGCCAAGTCCCAGCGCCCACCATCATCCGCTTTCTTCCGGATCGCGGTCTCGATGGCGTTCTTGTATGCGTCCACGCCGTCTGTGGCCGTCGAGAACACTTCAACACGGCTGGTTCCGAGCGTGAACTTGCCTTCAAGGCCGTTGCTGAAATACTTGCTGTTCGACATGCCTTTCAGGAGCTTGCGGACGAATTGCTCGACGCGCCCCTTGTCGTGCTGGGCGCAGATCACGCAGACCGACGGATCGTTCCGATCGAAGGTGCGCTTCGTATAGGGGCCGCTCTGCGCCAGACCCTTCTCCGCCCAATCCGCTTCGCCGTTGTCGTTGAAGACGAACACCGGCTTTTGCATCTGTGCGCAATCTTTCTGGATGTTGGGTGAGTCCTCGATTTCGATCCGCGTCCCGTCGATCAGCGTGATGGTCTTCGACTGGATATACTTTTTGAGCGTGTCGATGCGGGCTTTCTTGTTCTCGCCTCCATTGAACATGGAAACGGATTGCCGAATCCGCTCGACGATGGCATCTTTCTGCATGCCATGCGTGTGCAGAATGTAATCGTCGAAGTTCGTCCGGCTGGCCTCCAGGTAAACGTCTTTCGCCTCGGTTTGAACGACCTGGCCGTCAGATCGCGTGACAGAGAGCGTTTCACCCTTGTGGCCGCTCACCGAGCCCAGAAGTTTTCTGTATCCGTCACCCTGTTCGGTGACGACGTAGCGGCCCATGAGATCGAACCCGACGTTCAGGAGGAACAGGCAGTTCTCTTTGAGCACCCGGCGCGTTGTGCAATCAATTACGAGGCACGGGTGGCCTTGAACGGTGCGGGTGTTGATTGAGTATTTAGCGCAGACCTTGAATGGGTAAGTATCGCCAAGAATCGGGGTCAGAAGATTGTCTTCCAGCTTGGTGCTCACCAACTCGATGGGATTGAAACCGGACGGATTGCGGCCCAGTCCGGCGAGATGCCGAGTCAGTCCGTCCTTGACCAGCGAACAAAAGATGCCGAAGTTGTCCTTGAGCGCGATCGTCTGCGGCGTGCCAGATGCTGGAAACGTGCCGTCCCCTGAGAAGATCAGAATGTTCTCGCCCTGCCGGCGGAAGGCGTGCGTCGCTCTATGACTGTCGCGAAGGCCATCCAAGGTTTCCTGGTCGTAGGGAATTTGGAGGACTTCAAGCTCCAACTCGGGGATTTTTAGTGGGAATGCGTTCAGGACAACCGACAAGACTCACCCCCTTCATGTCCGTGAAGCTTCCACCGCGTGGTGCCCTGCGAATTGGTCCCAGTGCGAGAGGGGATTGGTGCCAAGGCGGCCGTGGCCTGCCGTTTGACCGGCCCCACAACAACCACGGCGTTCATTGCTGCCTCTCCAGAAGAGGCCCCTGTTCAACGACGTACTTCTCTGCTGCGTCGCGAACGACCCATGCTACGGAGACCTTCTTGCTCCGGGCGATGGCTTCCAGCTTTTCGTAGAGTTCGGGCGGGAATGTCACGGACGCCCTCGGAGCCGGATCACGTTTGGGCTTTGAGCTTGCAATGTCTTTCGTCGCAGGCATGGCCTAAACACTTTCGAACCTGATGTTGCACCACATTACACCAAAGTGGTGCACAGCTCCAGTTGTCGTCGATGATGCCAGCGCCCCGCCGCACTGGGCGGGGCGGGTGGGGCTACGCCCCGGCTTGCTGCGGCAGGTTGTGCCAAAGCGTGCCGTCCTCGACGCTGACGGTTCGTTGCTGCGACGGTTCACCGACACGCCGCCCGGCCTCGCCCAATGGAGCTTCCACGTCACGTCTCAAGGCAGGTTGCCGCCAGCGGGGGCAAGGGGCGTTTTCGCTTGTCGTTGGAGTGTTGGCCTTGCCCGCGTCGGGGCACGAGCCGGTGCAGCCGTTACGCGGCGATGCGAAGTTGGCCATGTCTCCTTTCGGGGCAGGCGGCCCGTGCGTCCTTGTTTGTTGTGAATCCTGGCGAGGGCGCGGCTGCGCCTTGGGCTTCATGGCCGCAACCCTCCAGCGCAAACCATTTCCCCGCCGCTGCGCGGCTTCCTCGCGGGACAAATCGTTTGCGCTTTCCGGTTCTCCACGCCGTTGCGACCGCTGCGCGGTGCGGCCCGCCCATCCCTCGCCGGGCGGATCACAACAAGGACGCACTGGCGCGACCTTGTTCAACCCGAAAGGAGAAAACCTCATGGCTAACATCGGCACCTTCACCGCAGAGAAAGACGGCTTCACCGGCACGCTCCGTACCCTGACGCTCAACGTCAAGGTCAAGCTGGTTCCCAACGACAAGGGCGACAGCGAGAACGCCCCCGACTTCCGCCTTCAGGCGGCCGGCCACGCCATCGGCGCGGCGTGGAAGAAGACCAGCGAAGCCGGGCGGGACTACCTGTCCGTGACCCTCGACGATCCTTCGTTCCCGGCCACGGTGTATGCCCGCCTGATCGAGAACGAGGACGGCACGCATGACCTGATCTGGTCGCGCAGCAAGCCGCAGGCGGCCTGACGGCCGCCCGCCACGCCCCGCCCCTGGCGGCGGGGCGCGGTGTTCTCATGCAAGGCATGCCCGTGGACATGCCTTGCATGCCGACATGCCCATGCAAAACCCTCTAACCTTTAAGGATCGGCGGAAATTGATGAGGTAGAACGTGCAGCAGCGGTTTGAGGGCGTGAACGGCGAAAATCTGCCAGATGCGCAGATACCGGATCGGCTTCGGGTTGAGCATGTGCTGCAACGATTCCGTGACGTATGGGTGCCGATCCAGACGTATCCGTTCTTGGCAGTAGATCCCGCGCGTGTCGAGGCGCACTGCAAAGAAGCCCAACCGTTTGTAGTGTTCGCTAACGGTCACTTAATGCAGAACATACGGCCCGACGAAGGCGGACGCCGACTGCTCAATATGCTCATGGGCGGCGGCGTCGATGCGGGGATGTCGCCGCAGGCACGCGTGATCGTCGAAGGCATGGCGAACCCGCGCGCCCAGTGGATGATGTACTTCAACGATCCGTTCTACGTCGGAATGCACCCGTTCGCTGCGCTTGGTACGCACTATATCTATGTGGACCGCAGTGGTAGCTATCAACGTACTTTCGCTGAGCTTGTCGTCGTTGATCGACGCACTCGACCGCGTTCTTCGCACGTCGATTTCGACCCGCTGGCGAATATGGTGGATACCTTTCACAAGGAATACATCAACGGGTCGCGCGATGAGCCATGCGACATCGGTCGTCTGGCCGCGCTGCTCGATGCGATGTTCGTCGAGAACGGGAAGATCCACGCGGCGGCGACAGAACACCACCGTGAGCGCGCGCCGCTGGAGAAACCGTTCGACTACATCGCACCGACGCTGACCCGCTATGGCCGACTGACCCACGATGCTGCCGGCCAGCCGCGCATCGAACTGTCGTTCGCGTTGCTGCACTACGAGAAGGCGCTGCGGGAGTTCCACGAGTTGAAAGCGGCCGTGCACAAGCACGACACCGAGGGTGCATTCTTCCACGGCGTCTATTGCGTTGTCGCAGTCGCGGCCTGCGCCGAGGCGATCGGCAACCGGTTGGCGTTCCAGCAAGCAAAGACCCATCCCGACCACCGCGACAGGCGCACGCCGGTGCAGAAGATCAACGAGGCCGCGGCGGCGCTGGCGCAAGCCGCCGGCCGGAGCTTTGTGCCGCTGGTGACGGGGCAGCCGCCTTATGACGCGCTGGACAAGGTGCGCGAGCTGCGCAATGCGTTCATGCACGCCAAGGAACGCGACGAGGAAGTCGACCCGGTGGCGTTGACGTCGACCGTTTTCACGGCAGTAGACGAAAGTCACTGTCGTGACTACTTGTGGAACCTGCGCCTGGCCGTGACCCACGTCTACGACCAACTCGCGCCCGAGCATGCACCGCCCATCGTGACGCGCGAAAACGTGAAATGGTTAGGGGACTTGGAAGTACCCTAAAAACCGTGACTTCTTGTTGGCACTACAAGCGCCGCGTGAGCGGATGCACTTCCATGACTTCGCACAGCTCGGTCTGCAGGCGCAGGGTCGGGCTTTTCGGGTCGCGCTCCAGCGAACTCATGTAGGTACGGCTGTTCACGTCGACGAACGTCTCCTGGCCCCACAGGCTTTCCTGACCGTCCGTATCGCCGTCGCCTTTCGGGAGAACGGCATCGGCGGGATGACGACGGAATCGGGGGGCCTGCATCCGTGCCTTTGCTGGCTTGCGCCATGCCGCTTCGGCGGTTCCGTGCATGTCCGGATTCGACGGTTTGCACCCTTGCGCGTTTGCACATAAGCACGCATCCGCTTCGACGTTTTCGTGTCTTGGCAACAAAGCGACTCCGCGCATTGTGCCTATCTCCATCTGATTCAAGACGGCGGCGGTCTGGATCGGCGTTCTTGCCCCCCTCGGGGGCGGCCTGACCGAAAAAGGCATGGTGCTGGGTGCCGATCGCGGCAGGGTGTCCGATGCTGCGCACCGTTTCCGCGCCGCGTTGCCGTCGCACTCGCCCGGACGAGTCGCGCAAGGCTTCGGAGCTATTGGGTCTTGACGCCCCCGGTCACGATTTGAGCTTACGCCTTCCCGATGGCGCTTTGATGTCGCCATGACGTAGCTCCCGCCTTCGACGCCCGCGGCGATGTTCCTGCTCGACAGGAGGTTGCGTCATGGCTGACCGGGGCACCGAAGTCTGGTATCCCACCGCTGCGTACTTGTACGTGTTGCATCTCGATGGCCCCGCGCTGGCCTGGGAGTATCTACGCCGCCATCCTGACTACCGGCGTGCCTGGCGGCGCCGTCGCCGCCAGCCGGAGGCCGCACGCGCCTGGGGACTGCGCCTGCTCGAAGACCCGGAACTGGATGCGCGCGACGCGCATCCAGCCTGGTTCCCCGAGCCTGGCGGCGTGCTCCAGCTCTACCCGGATGCCGACCCGTCGCCGGACGCCTACGCCTTCGCGTTCTGGCGCATCCCCGGCCACAAGCACCTGATCCACGACGGCAAGCGCCTGGTGCTGACGGCGTGCTGGCCCGGTGGCTGCGTGCGGCTCGCCCTGGCACCGAGCCTGGCCGATGGCGTGGCCTACCTCTATGCCGTTCGCGCGTGCGCTGCGCCTTGCGCGCGCTACCGCACGATGGCAGCCGAGCTGCACAAGCTGGCGGTGGTGGGTGCGGGCGCGCCTGCGGCCGCGGCCCGCTCGCGACCCGCGCCTGCCGCGCTGCTGGAACTGCACACGGTGCAGGCCCTCGACGCGACCCTCGCGGGCGCGTCCGCGCGCGAGATCGCCGAAGGGCTGTTCGGCGCCGAGGCGGTGGCCGCGGGCTGGTACGCCGACGGCGGCCTGCGCTCGCGCGTGCGCCGCCTGGTGCGGCGGGGCCAATCGCTGATGCGCGGCGGCTACCGCCGCCTTGCACAGCTCAACTGAGCTTAGGAAGGGTCGTTTGGCCATCGCGACGAAACGACCCTCGGCGTAACGCATCGCCCTCTTGAGACTGCCGCCATCTGGCTGCGCTGGTGCTGCCGGCGCTACTGACTGATGGAGGTTCCCTCGATGCGACCCGCACCCTTGCGGCCTGCTGCCGATGCCGCCCCCACGCCCCCGCCACCTCAACGCTACCTCACCAACGACGAAGCCGCCGGCTACCTGCGGCTGTCGCCGCGCACGCTGGAAAAGCAGCGCGTGATCGGCGGCGGGCCGACGTTCCGCAAGTTCGGCCGCCGCGTCATGTACGCGATGGCCGACCTCGATGCCTGGGCCGACCAGCGCAGTTTCGAGGCCACGTCCGATCCCGAATATGCCGAGCGCCACGCGGCCGACAGCCGTGCGCGTTGAGCGGCGGCGCGCCGGTGGTCGCCATGCCCAGCCCTTCGCGGGAGCGGGAACAGCTCGACCTGTTCCGCGCCTTGCCGGGCGAGGGCTTGGCGCCGCGCGACAGCCAGGACTTGATGGCCTTTCCCTTCTTCTCGCTGGCGAAGTCGCGGCGCACGACGCCGATCGACTTCCGGAGCGGGCACGTCACCATCCGCGTGGAGGGGACGGCCGAACACGGCATCGCGACGATTTGGGATGCGGACGTGCTGATCTGGGCGGCCTCCCAGATCGTGGAAGCGCGCGACGCGGGCCTGCGCCCGTCGCGCCTGATGCACGCGACGCCCTACGAGATCCTATGCTTCATCGGGCGCGGCAGGTCGCAGCGCGACTACCAGCGCCTGAAAGCCGCACTGGACCGACTGCAATCGACCACCGTGGCGACGTCCATCCGCGAGACGACGGGGCGGCGCCTGCATCGGTTCTCGTGGATCAACGAGTGGAAGGAGTTGACCGACGCCCGCGGCACGCCGCTGGGCATCGAGCTGATCCTGCCGGACTGGTTCTATGCCGGCGTGCTCGATGCCGCGCTGGTGCTGACCATCGATCCGGCGTACTTCCGCCTCACCGGCGGCATCGAGCGGTGGCTGTACCGCCTGGTGCGCAAGCACGGCGGCAAGCAGCCCGGCGGCTGGCAATTCGACTTCCGGCACCTGCACCGCAAATCGGGCAGCACGGCGAGGCTTCGCGACTTCGCCTGCGACGTGCGCGCGCTGGTCGCGCGGCAGTCGTTGCCCGGCTATCTGCTCGGCATCGAGCGGATGCCGGAGTCCGGCGTCGAACGGCTGACCTTCCGGCCCGTGCCGGCCACGGCACGGGGACAACCGTGGGACAAGCGGTGAATGGCCTCGTGCTATCAAGCGTGGCCCGACTCGTGCTATCGGGCGCGCTTGCCTCGTGCTATCAGGCGCGCGAAATCCCCGCAAAACCCATAACGGCGCGGGTTTCGGCGTCCTCTAACTTCTCTAACTCAAAAACCCTAACTTGGGGTAAGAGCGCGGCGTATCGGTGGACAACCGCGACACGGCGCATTCCGGCGGGCGTTCCCACACGGAGGGCCAGGCCATGATCGTCGCCCTGCTCAACCAGAAGGGCGGCGTCGGCAAGACCACGCTCGCCACCCATATCGCCGGCGAGCTGGCGATGCGCGGCCTGCACGTCGTCCTGCTCGATGCCGACCCGCAAGGCTCGGCGCTGGACTGGACGCAGCGGCGCGCCCAGCAGGGCTTGCCGCGCCTGTTCGGCGCCGTGGGCCTGGCCCGCGAGACGCTGCACCAGGAGGCGCCGGAGCTCGCCCGCCGTGTCGATCACGTCGTCATCGACGGCCCGCCGCGCATCGCCGCCCTGGCGCGCTCCGCGCTGTTGGCCACCGATCGCGTGCTGATCCCTGTGCAACCCAGCCCCTACGACGTGTGGGCCTCGGCGGAGATGGTGGCGCTGATCCGCGAAGCGCAGGTGTTCCGGCCGGCGATGCGCGCGGCCTTTGTCATCAACCGCCGCGTCAGTACCACCGTCATCGGCCGCGAGGCGCGCAGCGCGCTCGCCGACCAGCCGCTGCCGGTGCTGCGCGCGGAGGTGCGTCAGCGCATCGTGTTCGCCGACAGCGTGACCGCAGGCCGGCTCGCCCGCGAGACGGCGCCCGACAGCGCCGCCGCGCGCGAGATCGCGGCGCTCGCCGACGAACTGCTGCGGTGGTCCCCATGAACCCGCGCAACGGCCAACGTATCGCCATCGGCGCGCGTCCGCCGGCGAACCCGCACGCCGAGGCGTGGGTTCGCGAGGGCGATGCCGACGGCCTCCAGAAAAGCGACCTCTACACCGCGCGCCTGACCCTCGACATCACGCCGGCGCTGCGCGCCCGTATCAAGGTGTCGGCATTCACGCAGGGCGTGACCGTCGCTGAACTGCTGCGCGCGCTGCTGGAACAAGCCTTCCCGGAGAACCTGCCGTGAACACGTCGTCTCGCGTAGCGGCAAACGTGCCGCCACCGTTTGCATCGCTCGTCGCGCATGAGGGATTGACGCGCGTCTCGCTGGCTTACGCCGCGCATCGTCTCAACCTCTATTTGCGTTTCGGTGAACCCGCGTACTGCGTGCAACACGATCGCTGGCGGCGCTTGGCGGCGTTCCGGCCGGCGGCGATGTTCTGTCGCATCCGCTGGGAGGCCAACGACGACGGCACCGTGCGCTGGCAGCTCATGGTCATGCAGGCATGTACGTCGCTGGATGCCGCGCAGCGCATTCCCGGCGTGCAGCCGGGCGCGCGCCTGCTGCTGCATGCCGAAGGCGAACGGTCGGTGCGGGCCACGCTAGCGTGCATCGATGCCATCGAGGCACTGAACAGCGCGCCCGCCAACACGTCGCCCGCGTACTGGCGCATGCTGGGCAGTCGCCTGGCGGCACGCTTGCCGCTCCCGGACTACACCGTCGCGCGGCACGCCGCCTGGCTGGCGGGGCGGGTGTTGTCATGACGGCCAGGTCGGCTCCCTGTAGCGCGCCACCGCCTCGCTCGCGTCGTCGCGCCCGCCGCGCACTCGCCGCCGTGTCCGCCGGCGGCCTCGCAGCACTGGCCTGGGCGTCCTTCGTGTCGCCGCTGCCGCGTCTGACCTACAACCCGTCCGACAGCGTGGCGGTCGGCTGGTATCGCATCGATCCGCACACCCGAGGCCGCGACGCACCCCACGTCGGCAGCCTCGTGTTGGTGCCCTTGCCGGGCAATGCCGCGGCGCTGGCCGCGCGGCGCGGCTACCTGCCGAGGGGCGTTCCGCTGCTCAAGCCGGTCGCGGCCATCGCACCGCAGCGGGTGTGCGTGTTGGACGGTAGCGTGCGCATCGGCGGCGTACCGGTGGCCACCGTGCTGCATGCCGACGGCAGGGGCCGGCCGCTGCGCGCCTGGGCGGTATGTCGGCGTCTGCGGCCCAGTGAACTGTTCCTGCTCGGGACGACGAATCCGGCCTCGTTTGACAGCCGTTACTTCGGGCCGGTGAAGGCATCTGCCGTGCTCGGCATCGCGCATCCGGTCTGGCTGGAGACACGCCGATGAAGACTGCTGACTCGCTGCGCATCGCCGTGTCATCCGGCATGTCGTTCCGCTGTTCCGCCTCGTGTCGTCGCGCATGCCGTGCGAGCGCATGCGCGCTGCACGTCGCGCCACATCCAGCGTCGCGTTCCCACGTGCAAGCGTCTTGCCTCGAACGCGCCAGGTGGGTGGCCGTCGCCGCGTTCGCCGGCGCACTGGCTGTACGCAGTGCAGCGCCGCCGGGCCGCCAACGGCTGGAGCGACGGCGCCGGGCCGGGGCGGAGGGCAAGATAAAAGGTCGCGGCACTTCGGCCCGCGAAAAGCCTGTCTGCACATGGGGTGGCGCGGCACGCGCCAAGGGGCGGCCGCGTGCCGCGATGGTGCGCCATGCCTCAGCGACCTCGTGTGCTTCGAGTACCCGACGGTAATGGCCTGGGAGGGAGCGGCGGTATGAGCCAGCGCGATGACGATCGTTTCCGTATTCGGCCGGGTGCGCCCAAGCATCGCGGCGATGCCTTCATCAACCAGGTGCTGCGCCAGACGAGCAAGGCCGGTGCGAAGCTCGACAAGACCGCCAGGAAAGCCGGCCGGCGGCCCGGCGCACGCTTGGGCCGCGGCCATGTCGCGGCGCGCTTCGCGGGCCGCGGATTGGGGCCGAACGCCCGCCGTGTCACGATCAAAACCCGGCTGGTGAATCTGGCGCAGGCCGGGTCGCGCTCGACCGCCGCGCATCTGCGCTACATCGAGCGCGAAGGCGTCGATCGCCAGGGCGGACCGGGCCATGCCTATGGGCCGACGACCGACGACGCCGACCTCGCGGCATTCAAGGAGCGCAGCACCGACGACCGCCACCAGTTCCGCTTCATCGTCTCGCCGGAAGACGCCGAACAGCTCGACGACCTGCGCACCTACACGCGGCACCTGATGGCGCGCATGGAAGCCGACCTCGGCACCCGGCTGGAATGGGTGGCCGTGGATCACTGGAACACCGACAACCCGCACACGCACGTCGTCCTGCGCGGCAAGGACGACACCGGCAAGGACCTCATCATCGCCCGTGACTACATCGCCGAGGGCATGCGCCGGCGGGCGTCCGAGCTCACGACCGCATGGCTGGGGCCGCGCACCGAAGTGGAGATGCGACACGCCCTGCGGCGCGAAGTCGATCAGGAGCGGTGGACGGGCCTGGATCGCACCTTGCAGCGCGCGGCCGGCGACGAAGGCCGGGTGCGCATCGAACGCTTCGCCGAACCCCGACTGCAACGCCAGCGGCAAGCGCTAATCGGCCGTCTGCAATGCTTGCAGCGCATGGGGCTGGCGACCGAGCCGCAGCCTGGCGTGTGGACCATCCATGCCCGGGCCGAGCCGACCCTGCGGGCCATGGGCGAGCGTGGCGACATCCTCCGCACCCTGCAGCGGGCCATGAGCGGCAAGCGGCGCGAGCTGGCCGTGTTCCAGCCCGGCGAGGAGGGCCGCACCCTCATCGGCCGCGTCGTCGGCAAGGGGCTGGCCGACGAGCTGTACGACAAGGGCTATCTGGTCGTCGATGGCACGGACGGCAAGGCGTACTACGTCGCGCTGCCGCCGCGATCGGAGCTGGCGCAGTACCCGACGGGCGCCGTGGTGGCGGTGAAAAGCGCGGCCGAGGCGCGCGCGGCCGACCGCAACGTCGCCGCATTGGCCGTCGACGGTGTGTACCGTACCGATCGCCACCTCGCCGTGGCCCAAGGCCACGCCACGCCCGACCGCGACCCGCAGGAGGTGGTGGCCGCCCACGTGCGCCGGCTCGAAGCCCTGCGCCGCGCCGGCATCGTGGAGCGCGTGGCCGAAGGCGTCTGGCGCGTGCCCGGCGACCTGGCCGAACGGGGCCGCCAGTACGACGCCCGGCGCCGGGGCGGTGGCATGGTGGTGGAACTGAAATCGCACCTGCCGATCGAGCGGCAGGTCCGTGCAATCGGCGCGACATGGCTCGATCAGCAGTTGATCGGCCAGGGCGGCGGGCTGGGCGACCTCGGCTTCGGGGGCGCGGTGAAGACCGCACTACGGGAGCGGGCCGACTTCCTGGTGGAACAGGGGCTGGCCGCGCGGCGCGGGCCGCGCCTGATGCTCGCGCGCCATCTCCTGGCGACGCTGCGCGAGCGGGAGTTGACGCAGGTGGCCACGACCCTTGCGGCGGACACCGGCCTCACGTACCGACCGGCCGCGGACGGCCAGCGGTTCCGCGGCGTCTACCGGCGCAGCATGATGCTGGCCAGCGGGCGCTACGCCCTGCTGGATGACGGCCGGGCGTTCAGTCTGGTGTCGTGGAAGCCGGTGATCGAGCAGCGGCTGGGACAATCACTGGCCGCGACGGTGCGCGGCGGCAGTGTGTCTTGGGACGTGGGGCGACCGCGTGGCCACGGGGTGGGCTAGTGCGTCGCGGGCGCGGACAGGGTTTATCGCCGACCGCGGGCCGCCGTCCGGTGGCGCAGGCTATCGACCATCAGCGCGAGTCCGAACTCGAATGCGGCCTCGGGATCGACCCGCCCACCCGGGGCTGGGCGGGCGCCAGATCCTTCGTCGCGCGGTGCCTGCTCGTCCAGCACGCAACCGATCGTGAACTGGCGGGCGGCAAACAAGGCCATGCCGGCCTCGCGGCGGGTGAAGCCGGCACCCACCAGATAGGCAATTTTCGGCCGGCGGCGCGCGAGCTCATCGCGGTAGGGCGGGGTGCCGGCATGCAGGCGGGCGCCATCCCGGTGCGCCAACAACGCACGGCGGAAGCTGCGCGCGTTGTCGGCAAACCAGGCCGACCACTGCGACGTATCCGCGGGAACGTCGAGCCGCTGATACCCAGCCAGCACGGCGGCCGCCATCTCCGCCAATAGCGTCGATTTGTCCCGGAAATGCCAATAGAGCGTGGCCGACTCGACACCGAGCTTCTGTGCCAGGCGTCGGGTCGATAACGCATCCAGCCCCTGCTCGTCGAGCAGTTCAAGGGCGGCACTCACCACCTGGTCGCGTTGGATTTTCGTCATGTTTGATTTTCTATCAGTGATAGATAAGACTACCCGTGATGGGATTGAGCCGGAAAGGGGTTCCAATGCCTGCGTGTCACCTTGGCACGCCAGTCCTGGTCGTTGAGGGAGGATGGCTCGGACAGTCCGCGGGGCTGACCCCTGGGCGTTCCCGTCGCTCTCGGACGAACACTTCTGACGACTGGAAAGACGCGGTGCGAGGACGTTGATCGCATGCGCTTCTTTCACGCGGTGGCCGCTGCCAAAGGCCGGGCAAAGGCTGGGAGGGAACGCCCGGCCAGCGCCGCGAGCGGGCGCCTGCCTGCGCCAGACCACCGCGCGATCACCGGACCCAGCGGCTGCAAATCCCGCCGGCTGCCCCTTGGGGGAGTCACAGGTCTGTGCGCCGTCTGAGAGGACGATGATGGACATCCGCCACCTACGATGCTTCCTCGCCGTTGCGGAAGAGTTGCATTTCGCGCGGGCCGCCGAGCGGTTGCATATCGAGCAATCGCCCCTCTCGCGAGCGATCAAGGAACTGGAAGCCGACCTCGGCGTGCGGCTGTTCGAGCGCACCACCCGCAGCACTCGGCTGACCTGGGCCGGGAACGTCTTTCTCCAGGACACGCGGCGCGTGTTTGCCACGCTCCACCAGGCCAGGGTCAACGTGAAGGCGGCGGCGAAGGGGTATCGCGGCATCCTGCGGATTGTGCTGTCCGGCGGCATCGTGCCGTCGCGCTTGGCGGCCCTGTTGGCCCAGTGTCGGGCCGAGGAACCGGAGGTCGAGATCCGACTGTTCCAGACGCCGCTCGCGCAACAACTCAAGGGGCTGCGCGACGACCTGTACGACGTGGGGTTTGCACAATCCGACGTGGTGGGCGAAGGCATTGTCGCCGAACCCATATGGCGTGATCCCCTGGTGGCGGCCGTGCCGGCGCGGCACCCGCTGTTGGCGCACAAACGCATCCCCTTGGAAGAGGTGTTGCGCTACCCGCTGGTGTTGTGTCACCCCGAAGCGTATGAAGGGTGTGCGCGCCAAATCGATCGCGTGTTGCGCACGGTCGACGCCGAGCCGATCGTGGCCGACCACGTCACCACGCACGACATGCTGATCGCGCTGGTGGCGGCGGGTTACGGCATCGGTCTGACGAACGCCACGCATATCGAAGACTTTCGTCACAGCGATGTCGTGGCGCGCCCGCTGGCCGGGCGTGCCGTGCTGTTGACGACCTACCTGCTGCGGCCAGACAGTGAGCCGTCCGAACCCCTGCGGCACTTCATCGAGCGGGTGAGGCCCTCCGATGCCGCATCCACCCCCGAGGACCCCGCCGCGCCTGACGGCCGGCCCGGCCCGACGCCACCGGAGAATGTGTCATGAGGCGAACCAGTATGGTGTTGATGGCCCTCGCGCTGGCGGCCTGCAACCAGGCCGCACCCACCGATACGGTGGACGCGCTCATCGCGCATCCCGATCGTCTGCGCAAGGTCGAGCAGCAATGCGCGAATGATGTCGCGAAGGCCGGTGCGGCCGAATGCAATGCGGCTTCGGAAGCGCGGCATCGCTTGTTTCTGGGTAACGGCCCGAAATACACGCCGCCCAAAACCCCACCCAAGTTCTGACAGGGCGGGGCGTCCCCGTCAGCGCGTCGTGTTGCTCGCTACGCCATCACTGGCGTGAGCGCGCTGTGATGCGCCGCGCTTGTTTCCGGCTGGAAATCTTGCGTTTTTTGTCTTTTCTCTAGCCATAAACGGTCTTTGACCGGCGTTGACATCGGCACCAATGCTTTCGACCGCGCGGCACGCAAAGGCTGCGTGAGGTGAGGGAAGTCGGAGGCCGGCGTGAACGGGACGAGTGTGCTGTTCGGCCAGGTGCTGGTGGTGTTCGGCATCGTGGTCGCGGGAACTTGGGCTGCCACCCAATGGACCGCCGCACACCTGGGCTACCAACTACGCCTTGGCTCGCCCTGGTTCGACTGCTTCGGTCTTCCCGTCTATCCCCCGTGGCAACTGTTTCCGTGGTGGTACGGGTACGACGCGTATGCGCCGCGCCTGTTTCTTCAGGGCGGCGCCATCGCGGCGGCGAGTGGCATCGCCGCCGCGGGGGTCGCGATCGGCATGTCGGTATGGCGGGCACGGCAGTCGCGCGTGGTGACCACCTACGGGTCGGCACGCTGGGCCGAGGCGCGCGACATCCGAAACGCCGGCCTCGACAAGCCCGCTGGCGTTTTCCTCGGCCTGCATGACGGTGCGTACCTGCGCCACGCCGGCCCCGAACACATCCTCGCCTTCGCGCCGACGCGCTCGGGCAAGGGCGTGGGCTTGGTCGTCCCCACCTTGCTCACCTGGCCGGGCTCGGCTGTCATCCACGACATCAAGGGTGAGAATTGGCAGATCACTGCTGGCTGGCGCGCGCGCTTCTCGCACTGTCTGCTATTCAACCCGACCGATCCAAAGTCGGCCGCGTACAACCCGCTGCTCGAAGTCCGGCGCGGCGCCCAGGAAGTGCGCGACGTGCAGAACATCGCGGACATCCTGGTCGATCCCGAAGGCGCGCTGGAACGGCGCAATCACTGGGAGAAGACCAGTCATGCGCTGTTGGTCGGCGCGATCCTGCATGTGCTTTATGCGGGCGAAGACAAGACGCTGCGCGGCGTTGCCAACTTCCTCTCCGATCCTGCGTGCCCGTTCGAGCGGACGCTGCACCGGATGATGACGATCCGGCACCTGGGCGACGCGCCGCACCCGGTGGTCGCTTCGGCGGCGCGCGAAGTGCTCAACAAGAGCGACAACGAACGCTCCGGTGTGCTGTCCACCGCCATGTCGTTCCTCGGCCTCTACCGTGATCCCACGGTCGCTGCCGTCACCGCACGCTGCGACTGGCGCATCGCCGATCTGATTGCTGCCGAACATCCGGTGTCGCTGTACCTGGTGGTGCCGCCGTCGGACATCAGTCGCACCAAACCGCTGATGCGGCTGATCCTGAACCAGATCGGCCGGCGCCTCACCGAATCGCTCGACGGTTCCGACGGCATCGCGCGTCGGCACCCGTTGCTGCTGATGCTCGATGAGTTTCCCGCCCTCGGTCGGTTGGATTTCTTCGAGTCCGCGTTGGCGTTCATGGCCGGCTACGGCATCCGCAGCTTTCTGATTGCGCAGTCGCTCAACCAGATCGACAAAGCCTACGGGCCGAACCACTCGATCCTCGACAACTGCCACGTGCGCGTGACGTTCGCGACGAACGACGAGCGCACGGCCAAGCGCATCTCCGAGACCCTGGGCACCACGACCGAACTGCGCGCCATGCGCAACTACGCGGGCCACCGTCTCGCGCCGTGGCTGGGGCACCTGATGGTGTCGCGCCAGGAGACGGCGCGTCCGCTGCTGACGCCCGGCGAAGTGATGCAACTCCCGCCGGAGGAAGCCGTGGTGATGGTGGGAAGCAGGGCGCCGATCAAGGCGAAGAAGCTGCGCTACTACACCGACGCCAACTTCGCGCGGCGTGTGCTGCCGCCGCCGGCGCTCTCGGTGGGGCGCTATGCCGACGTGCCGCCCTCGCACCCGGACGATTGGAGTGACCTCGCGATCCCCGCCATGCCCGCCGCGCCCGTGCGGGCAGCGCCCGGTGGCGATGGCGACGCGGCCGATGACGGCGGCCCGCGACGCCAGCCCGAGCTGGCTGAGGTGGCCATCCACACCTCGGAACGCGAACCGCAGGTGAGCGACCTGACGCTGCTCGATGACGACGACCTGCCGCTGCCGCGGCACGCGCCACGTGATCTGCGCCTGCAACGCGCCGCGCGGCTGGCCGCCCTCGATCCGGCGGACGGGATACCGCTATGAGCCAATACCGTCTCAACCTGTTCATTCCCCCCGAACACGCGCGGCGGCTCGACGAGCTCGCCGTGGAGAAAGGCGTGTCGAAATCGTCGATCGTCGCGGCGGCCCTCGCCGCGTGGTTGTCGCCCGAGGCGGGCGATCAGCGTGAAACGGCGATGGCCAAGCGACTGGACCGGCTCACGCGCCAGTTCGAGCGGCTGGAACGCGACCAGGCCATCTTGATCGAGACCGTGGCGCTCTACGTGCGCTACTACCTCACCGTCAGCACGCCCGTGCCCGAAGCGCACCAGGACGCAGTGCGCGCGCAGGGCAAGGCGCGCTTCACGCAGTTCGTCGAACAGCTCGGCCGGCATCTCTTGCGCGGCCACAGCCTGCTGCGCGATCTGGCGGAGGAGATCCAGCCCGACACCGTGCGGCGCGAGGCCGATGCCGCCGCGTCGGTGGTGCGGGCCGAGGGAGACGCGCCATGAGCGCGCAGCCGCAGGACCTGAGCCCGGCGGCGCGTTCGCTCGACCGGCGGGTGCGCATGCTGCGCACGGCAATGGGACCGTTGATCGCCGCCGCGTTGGACGATCCCGACGTGGTGGAAGTGCTGTTGAATCCGGACGGCACGCTGTGGATCGACCGGCTCTCCTCGGGCCGTGCGCCGATGGGCGCGTCGCTGTCGGCCGCCGATGGCGAACGCATCATCCGGCTCATCGCCTCGCATGTGCATGCCGAAGTCCATGCGGGCAAGCCGCTGCTCTCGGCGGAGCTGCCCGAGACCGGCGAGCGGTTCGAAGGCGTGTTGCCGCCGGCGGTGCCGGGACCCGCGTTCGCGCTGCGCAAGCGCGCGGTCGGCGTGATTCCGCTCGAACGCTACGTCACCGACGGCATGATGACGGCGGCTCAGGCGGCGTTCCTGGTGCGTGCCGTACGCGAGCGCCAGAACACCCTGATTGCTGGTGGCACCAGCAGCGGCAAAACGACGCTCGCCAATGCCTTGCTCGCGGAGATCGCCGCCACCGGCGACCGCGTGTTGGTGCTGGAAGACACGGTGGAGTTGCAATGCACGGCCCGTGACCACGTGCCGCTGCGGACGCTGCCCGGCACCGTGTCGATGACCGAACTCGTGCGCGCCACGATGCGCCTGCGTCCCGACCGCGTGATCGTCGGCGAGGTGCGCGGTGGCGAAGCGCTCGATCTCATCAAGGTGTGGGGCACCGGGCACCCGGGCGGCATCGCCACCGTCCATGCCGGCTCCGCCCACGGCGCGCTGTTGCGCGTGGAGCAACTGATCCTCGAAGTGGCCGTGACCCCGCCGCGCGCGCTGATCGCCGAGGCGGTCAACGTCGTCGTCTTCATCGCCGGGCGCGGGCGTGCCCGCCGCATCCAGGACATCAGCCGTGTCGTCGGCTTCGACGAGCGCGGCTACCAGCTCCGTGACGGCGTGGCGTCGCCACGGCCCTCCCATCCGGTCCCGCAGTCATCCCTGTCTGGAGAACGGCCATGAGCCATGCCCCTGTTTTGCGCTTTTCCGTACATCCGCTTGCACGGCTTCGCGGCCTGGTTCGGCCCGCCCGGTACGGCCTCGCGCTGGCCGCGGTCATGGTGGCGCTGACCGGTACGGCCAAGGCCGCCGGATCGAACATGCCGTGGGAAGCGCCGCTGCAATCCATCCTCGACTCGATCCAGGGGCCGGTCGCCAAGATCATCGCCGTCATCATCATCATCGTCACGGGCTTGACGCTCGCGTTCGGCGACACCAGTGGCGGCTTCCGGCGCTTGATCCAGATCGTGTTCGGGCTCTCGATCGCGTTCGCCGCGTCCTCGTTCTTCCTGTCGTTTTTCAGCTTCTCCGGCGGCGCGGTGGTGGCATGAACGAGTCCGCCGCCGCCGCCGGTTTCGAGGTGCCGCTGCATCGGTCACTCACCGAGCCGATCCTGCTGGGCGGTGCGCCGCGCACCGTGGCCATCGCCAACGGCACGCTCGCCGCGGCCGTGGGGCTCGGCCTGCAACTGTGGGTGCCCGGCCTCGCGCTGTGGCTGATCGGCCATGCGCTCGCCGTCTGGGGCGCGAAGGTCGATCCGCAGTTCATGTCGGTGTTCGCGCGGCACCTGAAGCACCGGCCGTGGCTGGACGTGTGAGGCCGACGCCATGTGGAACCTCGCCGAGTACCGTCCGCGTCCCGCCCGACTGGCCGACTGGTTGCCGTGGGCGGGACTCATCGCACCGGGTATGGTGCTCAACAAGGACGGCAGTTTCCAGCGCACGGCGCGTTTTCGCGGGCCGGATCTGGACAGCGCGACGCCAGGCGAGTTGGTCGCCACGACCGCGCGCCTCAACAACGCGCTGCGCCGGTTGGGATCGGGGTGGGCTCTTTTCAGCGAGGCCGAGCGCCGACCGGCGGCGGACTATCCGCACGCGGTCTTTCCCGAGTCGCTGTCCTGGCTGGTGGACGAGGAACGACGCGCCGCGTTCGAGGCCGCCGGCAGTCACTACGAGAGCGGCTACCACCTCACGCTGGTGTACCTGCCGCCGGAGGAATCGCGGGCACGCGCCGCGAAACTCCTGTACGAGAACACCCCCACGGCCGGCGTGGACTGGCGCGAACGGCTGGCCGCCTTCATCGCCGAGACCGACCGGGTGGCCGACCTGCTCGACGGCGTGATGCCGGAACTCGCCTGGCTCAACGACAGCGACACGCTGACCTACCTGCATGGCTGCATTGCCCCGCGGCGCTACCGCGTGGCGGTGCCCGACGTGCCGTTCCACCTGGACGCACTGCTCGCCGATGCGCCGCTGATGGGTGGCCTCGCCCCCATGCTGGGCGATCAGCACCTGCGCGTGGTGACGGTACGCGGTTTCCCGACCTCGACCTGGCCGGGGATGCTGGACGACCTCAATCGGCTGGGCTTCGCCTATCGCTGGTCCACGCGCTTTCTCTGCATGGACAAGGCCGAGGCGGAAAAGGAACTGACGCGCTTGCGCCGCCAGTGGTTCGCCAAGCGCAAGAACGTGGTGGCGCTCCTGCGCGAGACGATCTTCCAGCAGGAATCGCCGCTGCTCGATACGGATGCCAGCAACAAGGCGAGCGACGCCGACGCCGCCTTGCAGGAACTCGGCAGCGACCAGGTGGCGTTCGGCTACGTGACGGCGACCGTCACGGTGATGGATGCCGATGCCACGGTGGCGGACGAGCAGTTGCGTCAGGTGGAGCGGGTCATCCAGGGCCGCGGCTTCGTCACGATCCCCGAAACGCTCAATGCGGTGGAAGCGTGGTTGTCGTCGGTGCCGGGCCACGCCTATGCCAATGTGCGCCAACCCATCATCTCCACGCTGAACCTCGCGCACCTGATGCCGGTGTCGGCGGTATGGGCCGGTCAGGAGCGCAACGCGCACCTCAACGGCCCGCCGCTGATCGTCACGCGTACCGATGGCGCCACGCCGTTCCGGCTGACGCCGCACATCGGCGATGTGGGACACACCCTCGTCGTGGGACCGACCGGCATGGGCAAGTCGGTGCTGCTCGCGATCCTGGCGATGCAGTTCCGGCGGTATCCGCACGCGCGCATCTTCGCCTTCGACATGGGCCGCTCGATGCGCGCCACGATCCTGGGGCTCGGCGGCGAACACTACGACCTCGGCGCCGAGGGCGCCGTCGCGTTCCAGCCGCTCGCCCGTATCGACCAGCGGGGCTATCGCACGTGGGCCGCCGAATGGGTCGAAGGGCGCCTCGCGCACGAGGGCGTCGCGGTCGGCCCCGACGAGAAAGCCGCCATCTGGTCGGCGCTCGGCAGCCTCGCCGGAGCGCCCATCGAACAACGCACGTTGACGGGCCTGTCGGTGTTGCTTCAGTCCAATGCGCTGCGCCAGGCCCTGGCGCCTTACGTGCTCGGGGGTGCGCACGGTCGGCTGCTCGATGCCGATCACGACCGGCTCGGCCGCGCCGACGTGCAGGGCTTCGAGATGGAGGAGCTGATGGCGAGCCACGCCGCCGTGCAGGCGGTGCTGGGCTATCTGTTCGTGCGTCTCGGCGAACGGTTCGACGGCGCACCGACGCTGCTGATCCTCGACGAATCCTGGCTGTTCCTCGATGACCCGGTGTTCGCGGCGCGCATCCGCCAGTGGCTCAAGGTGCTGCGCAAAAAGAATGTCAGCGTGATTTTCGCCACGCAATCGCTCGCCGACGTCAAGGATTCGACCATCGCACCGGCGATCATCGAGAGCTGCGCCAGCCGCATCTTCCTGCCCAATCCGCAGGCGACCGAACCACAAATCAAGGCGATCTATCAGGGGTTCGGCCTCAACAGCCGGCAGATCGACATCGTCGCCACGGCCGAACCCAAGCGCGATTACTACTACCAGTCGCGTCTCGGCAACCGCCTGTTCGATCTCGACCTCGGGCCGATTGCACTGGCGTTCGCGGGGGCCTCGACCCCGCAGGACCACCGCGACATTGACCGCGTGCTGCGCGAGACCGGCGTGCCCGGCTTCGCCGGTGCCTGGCTGCGCCACGCCGGCCTCGACTGGGCGGCCGACCTCATCCCTGCGTTTCCCACACCCTCGGAGATTCGGCCATGAAAAAGTTCGGGCTCGCCGCCGCCGCAGCCGTGTTGGTCACGTGTTCGTCCACGAGTTTCGCGCAGTGGGCGGTGTTCGACGCCGCCAATTTCTCGCAGAACCTGCTCACCGCCGCGCGCGAGCTGCAACAGATCGACAACCAGATCCAGCAGTTGCAGAACCAGGCGACGATGCTGGTCAACCAGGGCCGCAACCTCACGAGCCTCAACTACAACGCGCTGTCGCAGCTGCTGACCACGCTGGCGACCACGAACCAGTTGATCGCGCAGGCCCAGGGGCTGACCTTCAACGTCGCGCAGTCGCAGGCGACGTTCAACCGGCTGTACCCGGCGTCCTACGGCGCCGGCACGTCGAACGCGCAGATGGTGCAGGACGCGCAGACGCGCTGGCAGACCTCAGTGCAGGCGTTGCAGACCGCGACGCAGATGCAGTCGCAGGCCGTGCAAAACCTGCTGTCGGACCAAAGCGTGGTGAGTAACCTCGTGACGCAAAGTCAGGGCGCGGTCGGCGCCCTGCAGGCGAGCCAGGCCACCAACCAGTTGCTCGCACTGATCGCGCGCCAGGCGATTCAGGCCCAGCAGCTCACCGTGTCGCAGGGTCGCGCCGCCGCCTTGGACCAGGCGCGTGCGGCGGCCGACGAGGCCCAGGCGGAGCAGGTGCGTTCGCGCTTCATCGGCAAAGGCCCGCAGTACACGCCGCAGTCCGTGAACTTCTACGGGAACTGACCGCCATGCGCCGCGCACTCGTCCTGTTCGCCGTGGTCTGGCTGTCCGCCTGCGGCCGGCACACGCCGGCGCTCTCGGTGGATGCGCTCGCGCACGACCCGCACCAGCTTTATGCGCTGCGCCAGCGTTGCGCCGAACCGCGCGTGCACGGGGATCGTGCGATCTGCCGGATGGCGGACGCCGCCTATGCGCGGCGCTTCTTCCTCGGTCTCGGTGGTCCCGGTGAGTACCAGACGCTGGCCTCGTTGCCGCCGATTCCGGCGAGCTTCGACGCGGACGATGACGGCGCACGGCCATGAACGATCTCTCCGTCATCGACCAATTCCTGGCCGTCTTTTCGCAGTACATCGACTCAGGCTTCGGGCTGCTGCACGGCGAAGTCGCGTATCTCTCGGCCACGCTGATCGTGATCGATATGACCCTCGCGGGCCTGTTTTGGGCGATGGGCGGCGAGGAAGTGCTGGCGAAGCTGATTCGCAAGACGCTCTATGTCGGCGCCTTCGCCTACATCATCGGCAACTTCAATACGCTGGCCGGCATCGTGTTCCGCTCGTTCGCGGGCCTGGGGCTGCGCGCGGCCGGCGCCACGGTGAGCATCGACCACTTCCTGCAACCGGGGCGGCTGGCGCAGATCGGCGTTGAGGCCGGTCAACCGATCCTGCAACAGGTCGGCACGATGTCGCACGGCATCACGGCGGTCTTCAGCAATATCGACATGATCGTGGTGCTGCTGCTGGCGTGGATCATCGTGGTCATCAGCTTCTTCATCCTGGCGGTGCAGCTTTTCGTGACGCTGGTGGAGTTCAAGCTGACCACGCTCGCCGGCTTCGTGCTGGTGCCCTTCGCGCTCTGGAACAAGACCGCGTTCCTCGCCGAGAAAGTGCTGGGCAACGTGGTGTCGTCGGGCGTCAAGGTGCTGGTGTTGGCGGTGATCGTCGGCATCGGCTCGACGATCTTCGGGCAATTCCAGATGCCGGCGGGGGCCGATCCCTCGCTGAACCACGCGCTCGCCGTCATGCTGGCCGCGCTGACGATGCTGGGCCTCGGGATCTTCGGGCCGGGCATCGCCACGGGCCTCGTGTCCGGTGCGCCGCAGCTCGGGGCGGGTGCCGCGGCCGGTACGGCACTCGGTGCCGCGGGTCTGGCCGTCGCCGGCGGTGCCGCCGTGGCGAGCGGCGGGGCGGCGGTTGCTGCCGGCACCCGTCTGGCGGCACGCGGCGCCGTGGGCACCGCACGCGCGGCCAGCGGCGCCGCGTCCGCGTACCGTGCCGGTGTTGCCGCATCCGGTGCCTCGGGCGCGCGCGCCTTCGGTGCCGGCATGGCCAACGTCGCGCGCAGCGGCGCGCAGGCGGCAGGCGAACGCATGGCCGCCGGTGCCCGTGCCATGCGGGATCGCGTGGCATCGGCGGCCGGTGCTGCACCCACCACCCCCAATGACAAGGCGCCCGACTGGGCGCAGCGCCTGCAGCGTCGCCAGCACATCGCGCATGGCGCCTCGACGGTCGCGCACGTCGCGCGCTCGGCCGATCACGGCGGCGGTGGGGCCTCGCCGGAACTCCACGATTCCTCGAACGAGTAGGGGAGGCGAACCATGCGCTTCAAACGACCCGGCATACGCTACAGCGCCTCTCCCGTACCGGCCACGCCGTACCAGGCGGCCGCGCAGGTCTGGGATGAACGCCTCGGCAGCGCCCGTGTGCAGGCGACGAACTGGCGGCGGATGGCCTTCGGCTGCCTGGGACTCGCGCTGATGATGGCGGCCGGCTTGGTATGGCAATCCGGCCAGTCGCGCGTCACGCCCTACGTGGTCGAGGTCGATCACGCCGGCGAGGTGCGCGCGGTCGGCGCGGCGGCGACGCCCTACAACCCGACGGATGCGCAGATCGCGTACCACCTGGCGCGCTTCATCACCGACGTGCGTTCGTTGTCGATCGACCCCATCGTCGTGCGGCAGAACTGGCTCGAAGCCTACGGCTACACCACCGACCGGGGCGCGGCGACCTTGAACGACTATGCCCGCGCACACGATCCGTTTGCCCACGTCGGTCAGGACTCCGTCGCGGTGGACGTGACCAGCGTGGTGCGCGTCAGCGAGGCCTCGTTCCAGGTGCGCTGGACCGAGCAGCACTACCACGAAGGCACGCCGACCGACGTGGAGCACTGGACGGCCATGCTCACCCTCGTCCTGCAGACGCCGCGCACCGAACAGCAGGTGCGCCGCAATCCCCTCGGTATCTACATCAACGGCTTGTCCTGGAGCCGCGACCTCGACGCGCCGGAAGGAGCGAAGAAATGAAACATGCCATGACTGCCCTTGTCATCCTCGGCACGCTGGGCGCGCTTGCCGGTTGTGCGACACAAGGCAAGCCGCCGCCGGCCATCTCGCTGGACGAGTCGGTGAAGGCCGAACCGTTGCCCGCACCGCCCAAACCGGTCGCGGTGGTGGAGGTGCCCAAGCCCTTGCCGCTGCCCGACCAGATGAAGCCGTTGCCGTCCACCGAGGCGAAGCCGGCCTCGGAGCCGGGCGATGCGAAAACGCGCGTCGAGCAAGCCAATGCCGAGGCGAGCGTCGCGCCCACGCGCGCGGGCTACATCAACGCGATTCAGGTCTGGCCTTTCTCCGATGGTGCGCTCTACCAGGTCTATACGAGTCCGGGACGTGTGACGGTCATCCGCCTGCAGCCCGGCGAGGCGCTGGTGACGGTCGCCGCCGGCGACACCGTGCAGTGGATCGTCGGCGACACCGCGAGTGGCGCCGGCGCAAGCCGGCGGGTGGCCGTGATGGTGAAGCCGGTGCGGGTGGGGATCACGACGAACCTCGTCATCACCACGAGCCGGCGCACGTACCTGTTGGAACTCACCGCCACCGCGAAGGCGTGGATGGCGTCCGTGTCGTGGGAGTATCCGAAGGACCAGATGTTGGCGTTGCAGGCCCAGGCGCAGGCCGCCGAGGCCCAGGCGCCGGCAGCCGAAGGGCTGTCGCTCGATGCGCTGCACTTCCGCTACGCCATCACGGGCGACGACCCGCCATGGAAGCCGGTACGGGCGTTCGACGATGGGCAGCACGTCTATATCCAGTTCCCCGCGGGCATCGCGCAGGGCGAGTTGCCGCCGCTGTTCGTGGTCGGGCCGGACGGCAAGGGCGAGTTGGTGAACTACCGTTTCCACGCGCCTTACGACATCGTGGATCGGTTGTTCGGCGCCGCGGAGTTGCGTCTGGGCGGCGACAAGGCGGCCGTGGTGCGCATCGAGCGCACCGACGGCGTGGCCGCGGGAGCGGGTCATGGACACGACTGACCGCGCAGCCCCACCCGCACCGAAGGTAGCCCCGGAAGGCGTCACGCTGCGGGCGTCACCGCGTCCGGTAACACGGCTCAACCGCCGCACGCTGGCGGTCTCCGCGACATTGCTGGCGGTCGCCATCGCCGGAGCGTCGATGTGGGCGCTGTCGTCGAAAGGTCGGCACGGCACGGCCGATCCGACGAACCTGGTCAACGTCGATCGGGTAGCCAAGACGGACAGCCTGGATCAGTTGCCGACCGACTACGCGAAGTTGCCGATGAAGCCCGCCCCGGTGCTGGCCGCCAGCGTGCCGCAGCTCGGTCCACCGCTGCTCGGCGACTGGGGCGCGGCGCCGGCCACGCCGCCGGGCATGATGAATCCGCAGCCATCGGCCGAGCGTATCGACCGGCAACGCCAGGCCGAGGAGGTCGCGCGCTCGGCGGTGTTCTTTCGCACCAGCAACACGGCCGGCCAGGTCGAGGCAGCCGCGCCGCCGGCGAGTACCGCGACCACCGCGGCGGCCGGCGTGTTCGATCCGAGGGGCGCTGGGCCGGCATCTGTGGCCGCAGCGCCCAACGATCCCACGGCCCTCCAGAACCGCCAGGACCAGAAGGAGGCATTCCTCGCCAACGGCGGTGCGGCGGCAACCCGCAACACCGGCCTCCTGCAGGCGGCCTCGCCCTACACGGTCATGGCGGGCACGATCATTCCGGCCGCGTTGGTGACGGGCATCAATTCCGACCTGCCGGGGCAGATCATTGCCGAGGTGACGCAGCCGGTGTACGACACCGCAACCGGCCGCACCCTGCTGATCCCGCAGGGCTCGCGCCTGATCGGCCATTACGACAGCCAGGTGGCGTTCGGGCAGCAGCGGGTGTTGTTGGTGTGGTCGCGGCTGGTATTACCCGATACCTCGTCGATCGCCCTGGACAAGCTGCCCGGCATCGACCCGGCGGGCTACGCCGGCTTGGAGGACCGGGTGGACTGGCATTGGAGCCGCCTCCTGGGTGGGGCGGCGCTGTCCACGCTGCTCGGCGTCAGCTCCGAGCTCGCCGTCTCCAACGAGGGCGGCGTCAACGGCAACACCGTGCTGGCCTTGCGCGACAGCGCACAGGACACCGCCAACCAGGTCGGCCAGGAGTTCACCCGTCGCAACCTCAGCATCCAGCCGACGCTCACCGTGCGGCCGGGCTTTCCGGTGGACGTGATGGTGAACAAGGACCTGGTGCTGCGGCCCTATCGGCCGCTCTTTGTCGAAGGGGCTAACCGGTAAATCCGGTTGGCACGGCGAGCACATGACCCATCCACTGAATTTTGCCGGAAAACCGTCCGAGGAGAACCGATGCCATGAGCGCGACACCCAAAAAGCTGCGGCTGGGGCCGCTGCCCGATACGCAGCTCGTCAAGCTGACCTTCTCGTGTCCGGCGCCGCTCAAGGGGGACCTCGATCGCTACGCGGCACTGCATGCGCAAACCTATGGTGGGGCGGTCGATGCCACAGCGCTGATTCCGCATATGCTGGAGGCGTTTATCGCCGCCGACCGCGGGTTCCGTCAGGCGCACCGCGCACCGCGCAGCAGTGCGTCGCAGGCGGACTCTGCACGCCCCGCCAAGTGAACGCCGCACGCGGTGCGCCCGGGCAATGCGCCTTGCCGTGGCGGGTTAGCCTGTGAACAGCTTCTGGAACGCCGCGCGCAGCGGAGCGATGACCTCGGTCAGGTCACGCGGGGCGAGCCGGTTCTTTCTCAGAAAGGCCGCCCATTGCGCCTGTTTGGTGGGGTCGCGCGCGAACGTCTCGCTCAAGCCGGTCGGCACCTCCGTGGGCACGGCGAGTTGGCGTCGCGCAAACGTCGCCTCGACCGCGGATCGCAGCTCGGGCGGGCTCCAGTCCTCTTCGGTCAGCAGCACCCACAGGTCGAAGTAGTCCTTGAGGCGCGTGTTGGCCATGCCCAGCAGACAGATCGCATGGAACTTCTCGGCCACCACCGTGGCCTTGGGATAGACGCGCAACTGCGGGGCAGGCAGATCATCGAGCAGTACCGGATAGCGGATCGACTGCGGTCCCGGCGTCACCGCATCACCGAATCCGATGTCCACCTGCAGCGCGATGCGCGCGCCGTCGAGCGTCGCGCGCAAGTCGAGGCGTACGCCGCCGTAGCCGGCCTCCTTGCGAATGATCGAGCCGCTGACCGAGGCGCTGTCGAACCGGATTCCGTCCGCGACGGCGAGCTGGCTGATCTCGCGGAATGTCGCCACCGCCGTCTCGACATCCGCAGGGCCGAATCCCAGCAGATCGGCATCCCGCGTCGGCCGGTGCGGCTGGTCGTACCACAACGAGAACAGCAGCGCGCCTTTGAGCAGATAGCGGTCGGCATGCGGCGATATCGACAGCCGGTAGAGCAGCCGTTCGAGTCCGTAGCGGGTGAGTGTCAGGTTGAAGTCTTCTCGCTCGGCATCGGCATGCTGTTTGAGGCGAGCGCGGATGGAGGCAGGCAGGTTGCGGCTCATGTGGTGGCGCTCTCCAGGTAGGGCCGCATCACATTGGCGACGCGATCCACCGCCGCATAGCGCCACAGCGCATCCATCGACAGCTTGCCCTGCGACCAGCCCTCGCGCAGGGCCTCCAGGGCAACATCGATGCCGATCTTGTTCCGATACTTGAAACAGTCGGCGACCGTCTTGTCCGCATCGAAGACTGGCACGGGGACGCCGTCGATCTCGACACGCACGATGCCTTCGGTCAGGGCGGCGCCCGACATGCGCACGACGCGCAGGGCCGGCGCCTCAGGGCGAGGCGAGGGCGAGTTGCTGGGCATCGCCATCCATACCTCGAAGGGAGACTGCGTGCCGATGCCGTGAACGCGCAGCGCCGAGAGCAGGCAGACCACCCCCTTGGGAACGCGCAGGGCGGCCTCGGCCAGCGACCGGTGCTCGCTGAGCGTGCGCCCGGGCAGGGTGTAGATGCCCCGCGTCACACGCTCGAGTTTGCCCTGCGCGACCAGCCGGCTCAGGACCACCGTCGAGATCCCGCGCTGGGACAGATCGCGCGCGCGCAGGAGCGACTGGCGCTCCGCGAGCGCCAGCGCGGCCTCTTCGAGCGTTCCGTCCGGGCGGTGGCGCATGCGGCCAGCGTGTAGCATCTGATAGTCACTTGTCAATATGTACCTAGCATTTGCTACATGGCGTGCGCGGAATCCCCGAGTAGGTCTTCCAAGGGCACCTGAAACAATCGCGGTCGCAAGGCACGGTGGCGGCGCATCGCCGCATGCAGCGTCGAGGGGCTGCGGTCCAGGCGCCGGGCCACCGCCGCCAGCGACACGCCACCGCCCTGCGTGGCGTGCCAGGCAATCAGGGCCCGGGCCAGGGGCAGGGCGGGACGCCCGGCCGACTGCAGATCCTGGGGCACCAGACCCAGGCGCCGGCACACGGCCTCAACGATCTGCTCCAGCGTGGGGCGTCCCGACTCCATCTGCCGCAGCCAACGGCAGAACGCGGCCTGGGATGTCCAATGACTGCCCGAAGACGCTTCGTCGATGTCCGGCGCCTCACCTTGCGCGATGAAGCGGCGGTAACCCTCCGTGCCGACAAGACCCCGCGCGGCCAATTGCGTGTAGACGAGCAGGGTCGTCAGCCAGCGCGTCTCGCACAGGCCGAGGTAGGTACGATGGCTGCTCTTCACATAGTCGCCCGGGTCGGCGACCTTCCCGGCCACCACCGGCGCGAGATGGATGTGCCGAACGAGCTCCGGCAGGTACTCGGTTCGCTTGAGCAGGATGGCCCGGTACGCCCGGCCGAAGTGATGTCCCGGCTGGCCGTGCCGGTGGCTGACCGAGCGCGAGTAGGGACCGACGGCTTGCTGCACGACCCGGCCGATCGGCACTTCGCACACCTGAATCGCCAGATGCGCCTGCTGGTCCAGCCAGGCGTAGGCATGTAGCCGCGCGCGATAGCGTTCGAGCGCCCGGGCAAGGATGACCTCGAAGAGCGCCTGGTCGGAGGGCTCCGGAAACAACGGGCGCCGCACGTTCGTCGTCAGCACCACGCTGTAGATATTCCCCTTCACGTGGGGATGTCGCATGTGCGTCACTGCCGCGGCGAGGGGCTAGGGTGGGCGCGCTCGCTCGCGCAGGACGGTGTCGGCACGATGCTGCCGGTGCCACTGGCGCGCGTAGAGGCCGCCGGATACCAGCAGCGCCGCGTGCGTGCCGCGCTCGGCGATGCGTCCCTGTTGCAGCACGATGATCTCCTCCGCGTGGGCCACGGACGACAGCCGGTGCGAGACCACCACGGTCGTATGATGCTGTGCGATCTGGCGCAGATTGCGCACGATGTGCTGCTCGGTCAGCGCATCCAGCGAGGACGTCGCCTCGTCGAACCAGAACAGCCGGGGTCGCCGCAGAATCGCACGGGCGATCGACACACGCTGGCGTTCGCCGCCGGAGAGCCGGATGCCGCGCTCGCCCACGCGTGTCTCATAACCCTCCGGCTGGCGCATGATGAAGGCGTGCAACTGCGCCAGGCGGGCCGCCCGCTCCATCTCCGCCTGCGTGCATTCGGGATGGCCCAGGCGGATGTTGTTGGCAATCGTGTCGTTGAGTAACACGGTCTCCTGCGGGACCACCGCGATCGCGCGGCGCAGCGCCGGCAACGCCAGCTCGCCGACGGGACAGCCATCGAGCAGAATCCTGCCGCCATCGGGCTCGACCAGCCGCACCGCGAGGCGCAGCAGGGTGGACTTGCCGGCACCACTGGCACCCACGATCCCCAGGGTCCGGCCGGCGCGCACGTGGAAGCTGATGTCCTCGAGCACCGGCCGACCCGCGCAGTAGCTGAGACATACCCGGTCGAACACGAGCTCGCCGCACCCGGCGGTTACCGGTGTGGCCTTGCCGTGCGGCGATTCCGGCACTTGCCGCTGCAAGTCCAACATGCGCTCGACGAAGGCCAGTCCGCGCGCGAGCTGCTGCAAGGCAATGCCCAACATCTCTACCGGCCGCACGAGTTGGAGCAGGTAGGCGCTGACCATCACGAAATCGCCCAGCGTCATCGCCCCGGCCCGTACCTGCCGGCAGGCGTACGCCACGGTGAGCCCCAGGAATCCCGCGAAGATCGTCCCGACCAGCACGCCGTTGGACAGGCGGCGTGCGTAATAGATGCGCCAGTGCGATTCGCCACGCGCGAGCACGGCATCGAGCTGTTTCCCGGCCATCGACTCGGCGCCGAAATACTTGACCACTTCGAGGTTGGCCACGTAGTCGAGCATCACGCCACGCGCATCCGTCTGCGCCGCCGCCGCGGCGCGCGCCGGACCGGCGATGCGCACGACGCCCCAGGCGAACACCGCCGCGTAGACGAGCAACGCCAGCACGAACAGCCCCGTGAACACCGGTTGGCCCAGATGCAGCAGCACCGCGACGACCGTGGCCAACTCCAACAGCACCGGCAGGATCGTATAGAGGGTGTATTGCAGGATGTATTCGACGCCCTGCAGGCCCGTCGTGAGCGCTTCGCTCACCGCGCCGACCTTCATCTGCAGATGAAACCGTATCGGCAGGTGGATGACATGGGCGAACAGCCGCCCGCTGAGGCTCCGGTACATGCGCCGCTGAGCGCCGCCGAACACGAACTCGCAAAGTTGGGAAGCGATCCGTGTCAGCCACGTGGCGAGGGCGTAGATCCCCACCAGGGCGAACAGCGGCAGCCGCACATTGTGCACTAAGGGGTTGAGGCCATCGACGACGCCTTTCAGTACTACCGGCGCCAGGCCGTTGAGTACGGCCGCCACCCCCAGCAGGACAAGGGCGAGGCCCAGCCGGCGCTTGGCGTAGGCGTCCATCTCCCACAGCAGCCGCCCGGTTTCGCGCAAGGCCTGCCCGGCGGTGGCACCCGGCCGATCCGTGTGAGCATCGCCCCGCCGGCCAGCAGGATCACCGCGTGGCTCGGCCACGGGAAGCGCCCTGCAACGAAGAGGTCGCGCCGGCGGTCGGACAAAGGCGTTCGACGGTCGTCGGGCCATCCCGCAACCGTTTGCGGCGTATTGGCAGTGGATAGGTACCCTGCGACGGCGGCTCGTCGCGATGGCGCACGCCCGTAATGGCCGTGCTATTCATCTGTGCCAACATCCGGCTGAACAACTCCGGGCGGGCGGGTTCGTAGCGCGCGATCGCGCGATACAGTGCGGATCGCCGGCGCCCGAGCGCACGCTCCACCGCGGCAAGAGGCGCAATGCCCGTGCGTATCGCGCAGCGCGTGACCAGGGCGCGGGCGACCGTCAGAAGCGGTGCCCGAGCGCGCGAGAGCAGCACCGCGCGACTGACGCCCACCATCTGTGCGACCGCCTCGATCGCATCGTCCAAGGTCATACGTTGAGGCTGCACCTGCTGCGTGGCGCACCCGGCGAGCCACTGTTCGGCCGTGGCATGGCTGCCGAACGGCGAGTGCAGCCTCTCCGGCATGATCGCGTCGCCGTCATCGGCTTCGGTGAACCGGCGGTACATCTCACGCTGCTCGGAACGCACGTTCGTCAACATCCGAAGCATCCCCCCGGTCCGCAATCCGTTCATGCGGCGTCCGGTCGCGTAAGCGCGATGACTGCTCCAGGGATACGTCGCCCAGTCTTGCGTCAAACCCCACTCACGGGGGCTGTGATGGATGCTGCGCACGAGCGCGGGCAGCCATTCGCGCCGAGGCAGCACCACGGCGCGATAGCGCTCCCGAAAAAGGTGGCCCGACTCGCCACGCTGACGATGCACGTAGCGGGACTGCCCGGTCGCGATCCGCTGGATGCATCGGGCCAAGGGCACATCCGTGATCGCGATCACCAGCCTGACTTGCTGCGGGCAACAGCAGAACGCGTGGACATGCGAACGACAACGCTGCGCGCTTCTTCCGATGAGATGGAGCAAATGCCGGAACTCGGCTTCGTTGGCGCAGATGGCCTGTCCCGCCTCGGCCTGAAGAACGACAAAATTGATGCTCTGAGGAATATGTACGCGACCCATTCGCGACATCCCAGATCTCCTGTCCCTCAAACGTCCCACGTCACCCTGCCATCGCGGCAGCGCCAGCCCTCGTTCTGGTCATTGGCGACACACCCGGCATGGTGATGAAGGCATTGCCCGGCACGCCGCGACCCTATGCAGATACACGATACGCGCGTTGCGACGGCAAACCAACGGCGGCGGCCAATCTTTGGTTGGGGTGCGTATCATGCGAATGTCTCAAGTCTGTCACTCGCGCATTGGTGTTCTTATGGGCCAGGAGCGATAGTCAGGCCGTGCGTTGACCATAATCATCGCTACGCTGTTCGGCAGCCCCCTGTCACGCTAACGTCCAAGCTCGTTCCGCGCGGTATGAATCGAACTGAGATGACACAGACACGCACCCGGAAATACGGGTTTCGCAGCTCTTCTCAGCGTCCGCACCCTTGACGATTCGCATGTACCGTCGCACGGTACCGCCGTCACCGGTGATGAATGTCCAGTAAATCCACTAGTAGAAGGAGTTCATTATGGAACGCGAAGAAAACTTGCAGCTCGTCGACCTCGGCGATGCTGTGATTGAAACGAGACAGAACGGCTCCCCGAGTACAGACAGCCCGGGCGTGCCGGCGCAGAATGGGCTCTAAAAGGTCCTTAGAGCTGTCCGAGATGCGCGGCAGATGCCGCGCATCTCGGCGGCAACAACGGACGTAAAGGTCTATCCGTATACCGAGTGGTGTGGAACCGGCATCCGTCCGTGGCCCAATCATTGGGTGCGAGGTAGTGCGTTGATCAATCCGGAGGAAAACCCCAGAAAATACTGGCTATCGGAACACGTGGTTGCATGCGCCAGACTTGAGGGAGCCGTTCTGCTGGACCTAAAGAAGAACCGCTATTACGGACTCGGTTATCTCGAATCCGCGACACTCTCCACTCTCGTTGCCAATTGGCCAGCCGTAGCCGACGGCTCGGTATCGCAGGATCGTCCAGCGTCGCGCGAAGCTATCAATGAGTATGTCGCTGCGCTCTCAAGGTCCGAACTGTTGAGTGCGACCGAGCCCTTGCGACATGTCCCGGTAGCCCGGGTCAGCACGCCGTTGACTTCAGTAGGAGAAGAGATATCCGGGGCAAACCGGCCTAGCGTGGCGCAGGTCATAGCCTTTTTCGGGTCCTATCAGTGGGCACGAAACGGCGTGCGCCACTGTTCGCTGGATGAGATATCTCGTGCCGTAATGATGATGCGGACTTCACACGAACGTCCTGCGTCCATCCCAAGCGAAAGTGACTTGGTGCCTCTAGTCTCCGCTTTCCGGACTCTTCGGCCGCTTGCAATGACGGCGAATGGAGAATGCCTGATTCACTCGCTCGCGCTACTCAAGTTCCTAGCTCGCTACGGTGTGTTTCCCACCTGGGTCATTGGCGTGAGACTTCGCCCGTGGAGGGCGCATAGCTGGGTACAGATGCAGGAACGTGTACTCGATTCAACGCCTGAAAAAGTTTGTGAGTTCACCCCAATTCTCGCGGTTTGAACGGAAGAACTCTTGCATGTTTCGGTACCTCGCGCTCGTTTGGGATACTCGGAACCAGGCGCAAGTTGGCGCAGCCCGAACCTTGGCTAGCCAAATTGCGAGAATGCCCATGAGGTGGCGGCGCGCGTATCAGTCCGACGGAATAGTAATATTTTGTGCAAACGCTTGCCCGCGCTCACTGGACGTGCATCCGCTTGGAGGCGAAAGTGGTGTCGTCCTTGGCATCCTGTTTAAGCGATGCATCGATATCGACGAGGATACGCCCGCGCCTCACGCAAGTTTCGATGATGTTGAATCTCAATGCATTGTAAAAACACAAGGCCGGCGGCTGATAGAGGCTTATTGGGGAAACTATGTCGCCTTTCTGATCGATAGAGCCCTCGGTCGAATATGGATTCTCAAGGACCCAACGGGGGCGTTACCCTGCATGCACGTAGAACACCACGGCATACATGTCACTTTTTCCTGCATTGAGGATTGTCTGGCACTCAACCTTGTCCGTTTCACGATTAACTGGCCTTACGTTGTCGACTGCGCTATTGGTGGCTGGACCAATGGCGAAAGCCGTCCGTTAAACGAGCTTGACCAGGTCACGCGCGGTGAGTGCATCGAGATCGATTCGACATCGAACGGGATGACGCGGCGGCGGCTCTATTGGAAGCCATCTACATTTGTGCAGCCTCCAAAACTGTTAGAGGACAAAGAGCTTGCTGCAATGTTACTTCGACGCACAGTAAAGCACTGTGTGCATTCCTGGGCCACCTGTTACGAAAGTCTTCTTGTGCGGTTGTCGGGTGGCTTGGACTCCTCCGTCGTTGTAGGCTGCCTCGGCGGGCAGCGGTCTGCCAAAGTGACATGCTTGACATACTACGGCAGCAATCCGGGTGCTGATCCTCGTCGATGGGCGCGATTGGCTGCGCGCCACGCCGGAGAGGACCACATTGAAGTTGCATTGAATGCTTGGCAAGTTTCGCTTGACGCCATGCTTAACGCCGCGCCGACTCCCGTGCCGGTGTCGCTTGTCTCGTACTACCTGGCATCCAGGATCGAACGGGAAGTGGTGCGTGATCGCGCCGTGACCGCGATATTTACCGGAGATGGGGGCGATTCAGGCTTTGGGAGCCTGTCGATCGGCAGAGCCATCGATGAGTTGATCCAGAACCACGGATTCGGTGTCCGCACGATTAAGTTGGCCGCGCAGATCGCCGCTATTCGAGACACAACGACCCTGCGAGTGCTCATCGACGCCGCGAGAAGACGTACTGTTGGTACCCATCTCCTCCGGGACAATGCACGATTGTTTGATAGACTTGGTCAAATGGCGTCCCATGAAACTCGACGCACGGCTCTTGCCTATGACCACTATCCTCATCCCTGGTTTCGGGACGAAGCTGGTGTACCCTGGGGATTGATTTATCGATTGGGCACACTGCTGACTGCGCCCGAGTTCTATGATCCGTTTTCTGCGGCCGGCGAATGCCGACCAGATCCCGTACATCCACTGTATTCGCAACCCGTATTGGAACTCTGTCTGCAGATTCCCCTTTATGTGCACTTCCTAAACGGGCGCGATCGCGGATTGGCGCGTGACGCGTTCGCCGTGGAAGTTCCGAAGGAAATCCGGCAACGTCAGTGGAAGGACCGAGGAGCGAATGTTGACGAAGAGCTCGTGGCACGAAACCTGTCATTCCTCCGTAGCCTGCTGTTGGATGGCGCGCTTGCCCGGGAGGGTATCGTGGATCGCCCTGCGATTGAACGCACGCTGTCTAACACGCCGGCAAAGGCCGCCGCGGAGTTGCCAGTGATTCTGCACTACTTAGATATCGAATTGTGGGTTCGAAAATGGACTAACTGCGCGGCAAGCGCGGCGGCGTGACAGCGTATCGGCAGTGCTTGTCACCCCTGCACCGCTTCTGCTCTGCGGTCCATTGAAGGTACGGAGGGGCAGGGCGCTTTGCATCTTCGTCTCTCAAGATGCGTAACCGATCCCAGGCGGCATATTGCAGCCGTTTCGACTCGCTCGGGTCGCGCTCGTCCTTGAGCCAGTAAAGCCACCAGTCCATGGCGCGTTCCTGCAAAGCCAGAAGTTGCGTTGGATTTTGCAATTCATGACTGCCGCGGTCGATGTTCGGAATGACGTATAGCTCCACCGGCTTGTGCAAATGGCGAAGCCGACTGAACATCTCCCACTGCATGACGACCGGCGCGGCCTTGCCGGCGAACGAGTCGGTCACCGCCATCAGCAAGGGAGACCGGATATGTTCGGCATTGAACACAGGGGACCTCTCAAGCCAGTCCTTCATGCCACTACCGAACGGCTCGGTGACATTTCGATCTTCCACGTCTGCCCAGCCCATCAGGCCCGCCTCGAAGTAGCCTGAGTCGATACCATCGTCCACAATGGCGGCCGCGAAAGGAAAGCCCGAAAAGGCGAGCGTGAACTCGACGTGCCACTCGGCACGGCTGTGACCCATGATGCCTACGCGGTCACGATCGATTATTCCCGCGGAAGAGAGATAGCCAATCGCCGAAATGAACCCGCGCATGGCGAGCTTGGCTTCGTCGGAAATCTTTTGGTGCGGTGGCAGCGGGCCACCGACTTGCAGCACCGCAATGCCTCTGTTCGCCAGAGGCTGGGCAAGATACACCGATGGGCCGGGGCCCAGCGTCACCTCCGGATTTCCCTCCCCATACAGCGTGAATTCTTGCCGTCCAGCCTCTCCATGCGTCTGAATGACCAAGGGATATCGTCGGTTCGAGTTGTATCCCACAGGGAGAAACAGTCGTCCCTTCCACCTGTATCCCGTCTTGTCGCGCCAGTGAATAAACTTCACTTTCCCGAGGGAGAACCGCGTCTGCAATTGCGGATTGGGGTCGAACACCCTCTGCTCCCGCCCCGTGCGATTGTCCACTGCGTAGAGCACAGGCGGTGAGTTCGGGTTCTGTCGTACCTCGACTTGCAGGTTTGGTTGTGACTGACGCTCCTCGACATGTTCGGACAGCGTCCACTGACCTTCCTGCTTGCGGAATAGGAGATGCTTGCTGTTTATGTCCACCTCTACGGTCTTCGGATCACGCCACTGCGCATCCTCGATCTGGTTTGCGTCACCTGCGGAGATAGGGAGAATGGTGCACTTGCCTGTCGCGACATCGATCTGTGCGATCGCATTGCCCTCAAGCCCGGCCTTGTTCTTCGACCCGACAGGTAGGTAGACGGGCCATACCAATATAGAACGGCTGTCCGGCGCCCATCTGGCTTTCGTTACCACGGCCGGATTTAAAGGGGCGTCCCACAAAGGACGAGCGGAGCCGCTGTCTACAGAAACAACGAACAACTGCTGAAGCTCTCTGGCAACGGCAGCCCGTCTGTTCCCGTGCAGCATAGCCTTAAGGTACATACCTTGATATTGACTCCAGGCGGGTGGAACGTCCCGCGGTGTCCCCGACACGCTTGCGAAGCGTCCATCAGGTGATACCGCAGGCTGAATCATCGGCCACGGTAGCGTGTACGTATCCACCCCACCATCTGTTACGTTCACCTTCCGCGTGTGCATGCCTGAAACGGTTCCTGTTTGCAGAAACAGCTCACCGAGTCCATCGCTGACGTCCATAAAAGTGGCTCCGTCCACGATTCCCTTCAACAGTGAGTATGCCTCCAAGTTCGTAACTGTGAATCCGTCGTGCCATAGCTGATTGGACTTGTCGAGCGAATACTCCCGTTTCGCCTCGTAGATCAATGTGCCCCCAATGCCTGCAGCAAACCAGGTCACATCGGTCTTTGATTTTGTCAGGAATACCCAATTGCTCTTCAGAACATTCACAGACACCACTTGGTGAACGCCGTTATTGTCTTCCCACAGGAATGCAACGTGCTCGTTGTCGGTCCATTTCGGAAAGTTGGTGGCGGGCGTCAGTAGTCCGGCAGAATCCTTCGCGCCGAACTCTGTGGCTCCGAGCGCGTGGGTAAAAAACCGAGCTGCCACGTAGGGCTTGGCGTCAACCAAAGAGCCCAAGCCGCCGGCAATGATCTCAACGTCTACACCCTTGCGACTTACGTCTCCGCGGATCAACATCGCGGCATAATGACGCCCATCCGGGGACACGGCTACGCTTTTGCCACTTGAGTCCGCTACCATGAAGCGGGTCGTCTGCAGAGCGTCACGTACGGTGAGCAGCCGCTTGTCCGCCGCCGTTGCGACATTTGCAATGCCACAGACGAGAAACGCCACGACGATGAGTGCGTATACAAGATGATGTCCAAAGTATTGGCATGCAAGGCGAAGCGCTCCGCGCTCGATGCGATATGTCGTTCTCATTGGGCCCCTGTTACTCAGAAGTGCTTCGTGATCGAGAGACTCACCACACGACCTAGCGCTGAGTAGTTTGTCGAGTCGTAGTTGACGTAGTAAGGCTGGATCGGGGCCAGGAAGGGCGGGCGTTGATTGAAGACGTTCATCAAGGACAGGTTGAAGCCGAGGCCGTCAAGAACATGGGGATCGGCCGCATAGTCAAATACCAAGTCGAGTGTTGTCATGGAGTTGCCCATGGGCTCAGAAATGGCGTTTGTATTCCGTACGCCGTCCAGTCGACTCACAAGAGCGGAGACGGTGAAAGCGGCGCGCGACCAGCTTCCGATTAGACGACCCTTGAACCGCGGTGGGAAATAGGCAACTCCTGCAGTGTCGTCGTTAGGACCTCCAGCGACAAGCTGGCGCTTGCTGTTTGTCATCCAACTTCCGTCAGCATTGAAGATCCATTGGCCGCCCAAGCCATCAACCGAATACTTCACATTGAGATCAATCCCGCGAACATTCTGAGCTGTGGCATTGGCATAACGGTTGTCGAATATCACGACGACATTTTTCGGGTCGTAAGTCGCTCCTGTTTCGTTGAAGAAGGTGGCGGATTGCAAGATGGCCGCCTGCTGGCTTGGTGTTGGGTTCTGTGTGATGAATCTGGCATAGCTTGGATCACTCAATGACTCGTTGAATTGGGCCAATGACGTATAAGGTAGAACCACGCGCTGCTTGTAACTGATATCGAACCAGTCCACATCTATAGTGGCGCCCTCAAGAAATGGAGGCCGGAACACTAATCCTGCTGTAGCGACGTTGGCGCGCTCGGGTCCAAGATCGGGATTTCCGCCAACCCTTTCAAATGCGGTGGCATTGCTGGGCGCGCCCTTGATTCCGACGGCAGAGGCGGTCCAGAGGAATGTCTGAGACGGCGCAAACTCCTGGGTTAGCGTGGGAGTCTTAAAGCTTTTCCCCCAACTTGCCCTGACATCCAGGCTGGGAACGACGTTCCAAAGCAGGCCAATTTTGGGCGTGGTTGTACCCCCAAATTGTGTGTAGTCGTCGTATCGAATCGCTCCATTGAGCGATAGGCTATTGACGAGAGGGACGCCTTGATTCTCACCAATGAGCGGTAGATTAACTTCATCGTATACATGGCGGACTGCATCCGATCCTTGGACCGACGTGACCCCCGAAGTGAGATCGAGAGATTTAAAGCCCGTTTTACGCCAGCCGCCGCCGAACGACATCCGTGCATCGCCTCCAGGGAGCTCAAACAGCGCTCCCTCGAATTCGAGTCCAGCTGATTGCGTTCGATTGCTATACGTGTACCGGTCCACATACGTCTGGGTCTGAACACCCGTAGTGAGCGAAAAGTCAGCCTGTTGCGCTACCGTGTCGTCTTCGCCATCGAAGGCGTTCACCCGTACTGACCAATCGTGTGGCAGCGTGATCCGCAGCGATGGCGAGAATCCGTAGATTTTTCCGTCCGTATCGTAGTTATATCCGTCCGATGTCGAGTACAGACTGGTCTCGGCCATCGATCGCTTCGTCAAGAAAGCATCGAGCGTGAACTCGGCACTGGAACCTAAGTCCTGGTGTCCGCTGAGCAGCACTCCGTTCTGTGACGTCTTCGGATAGATTGTCAGCAGATCAGAATTGGGTATGTAACTGAGGTAGTCGCGCTGAGACGCCCGTACTGCGCCGCTGCTGTCGGTCTCGGCCGCAACAAGCAGTCCACCGGATGCCCAAGTGTTGCCTGCGACGAGGGAGACCTGGGTCTGGTCATAGCCGCCGTCGGTCGCACCGCCGGTCCGCGCGGTGATTTCCGCGCCATTGTAATCGCGCTTTAGGACGATGTTGGCTACGCCTCCTACCGCATCCGATCCGTAGATAGCACTGGCGCCGTCTAGGAGTATGTCCATGTGATCGATCGCGGCGACAGGGATAATCGCGACATCCGTGGCTTGGCTGGCGCCGTCGTACGGTAGGCGCTCGCCATTGAGCAGGCTCAGCGTTGCATCGGGACCGAGGCCTCTCAGGTTCAGACTAGAACCACCTGTTAAGTTCTGATTCGCGTCGCCTCCCGCGGTTGCTCCTGGCTGCACACCTGGGTTTTGTCCGCCGCTGAAGTTCTGCGGCAGCGACCGGATCACATCGCCGAGGTTGTTGTCGCCCGCCAGCCGCATGTCGTCCTGGGTGATCGTCACTAGCGGTGAGGATGGCTGTACGCCGGGGATGCGTGTACCCGTGACGACGACATTCGGCAAACTGGTTGGCACCTGCTGTTGCGGTGCGGATGCGGCATTCCGACCGGTGCGGCTCGCCGGCGCCGGACGCAGCACGAACGTTGTCGCATTCAGTGCATCGAAGGTCAGCCCGGTGCCGGTGAGCAGCCTGCGCAGCGCGTCGGTGGGTGTGTACGCGCCGGAGAGGCCGTGTGTGGTCTTGCCTTTCACCAGGTCTGGCGAATATGAAATCGTCAGTTTGCTCTGCACCGCCAGCCGGTTGAGGGCCTGATCCAGCGGGCCGGCCGGCAGGTTCCAACTCGCTGTCTGGGTGGTGGTCTGCGCGGTGGCGATGGCCGGCTGGGCTAGCGCGAATAGACCGCCCAGCACGGCGCTCGCCAGGAGCGTCGTCTTCGGAAGCGTCCGCTTACAGAGGATGATCTTTTGATTCCGGTTCTGGCAGGCGTGGTGTGCGGTTTCGTTGGCGTGCATTGGGCTCTCCTCCCGTGGCATAGGCTTGCGCGGTCCCCGTCGTTCATCGGACGTGCGCGGTTGTCATCTCCCTGTTACGTCGTCGAGGGATGAAACCCGAACCTGCCGTTTTCAAACAAACGCCATGCATTTCGGCGTGGCGTACGCCATCGTCAAACTTCTTTGATACGCGCACACGTGCCCGATACCGAACGTTCTTTCATCTATGCCCATTGAGTGCCTGAAAACAGTTTGTTTTGGTTGCTCTAACAGCCGGATCGGGGGATAACATGTCACCTGTCTGAAACGACACGCGCGAACACAAGCGCGGGTAACTTCCTGACGGTTTCCACGTCAATACGGGCGACGAACAGTGCATGGATAACCGGCGTGACACGGCGTTGCAGGGTGCGCCAACACCGACGGCCGCCGCCGCGATGGAGGAGGGTGGTCGCCTCGATGCGTATGACGCGTTTTTTCGCGCGCAGTACGACGCCTTGGTGGGCTTCCTGCGGCGGCGCAGCCGCACGAACGAAGATGCGGAGGATGCGGCGCAGGAAAGCTTCGCGCGGTTGACGCGTTACTGCGCCAGTTATCCGCTGGCGGCGTGGAAAGCCACGCTGTACCGCATCGCCATCAACGTGGTGAACGATCAGTCGCGCAAGGCGCGCACGCACTGCGTGCAGCAGCACGTGCCGCTGGACGACCAGGAGATCGAGTCGGACCAGCCGACGGCCGAAGAGGCCGCGGCCGCCGCGCAGCAGCGTGCGCTGCTGCGCGAAGCGATTCTGGCGCTGCCGCCCAAGTGCCGGCAGGTGTACCTGCTGGTGCGGCTGCGCGGCATGACCAATGTCCAGGCGGCCTCACACTGCGGGATCTCGGTGCGGATGGTCGAGAAACACCTGGCCAGCGCGCTCATCCATATTCGCCGCAGGTTCGGATCGGGCGCACCGGACGCGTATCAGGAACACGGGAAGCGCGATGAGTGACCTGGAGGCCCGTGAGATGGATGGCGTAGCCGAACGCTGGTGGGTGCGGCTGCAGGCGCCGGACTGCACGGAGGAAGAACGCGCGGCCTGCGCCCGTTGGCGCGCGGCGAATCCGGCGCACGAGGCCGCGTTCCGCGAAGCCGAGGGTATCTGGCGGGAGAGCGCCGAGCTCGGCGATGACCCGCTCATCGCCGCCGCGGTGCGCGCGGCGGAGCGGGACAAGGCACCGCGTCGCCGGTATGCCTGGTACTGGACCCTTGCCTGGATGGCCGTCGGTGCCGCGGCGCTGGCGTACCTGGCGGTTCAGATGCAGATGGCTCCCGATGCGCCGGCGGTGCACTACCAGACCCAGGTAGGCGAGCAGCGTCGTGTCGTCTTGCCGGACGGGACGGCGATCGTGCTCGACACCGGCACCGAGCTGGCGGTCCGCTACACCGACAAGCGTCGGCTGATCGATCTGTCGCGGGGCCAAGCCCAATTCCAGGTGGCGCACAATCCGCAGCGGCCGTTCGTCGTGCATGCCGATGGCGGCACGGTGACCGCCACGGGGACGCAGTTCGACGTGCGGGTGCAGGGCCCCGTGGCGACCGTGACGCTGCTGAAAGGCTCCGTGGTCGTTCAGGGAGCCGCCGATGCCGCGCAGCCGCATCCGCCGATCACCCTGTCGCCGGGGCAGCGGCTGCACTTCGACCGCACCGGGCGCGACTGGTCGGTCGCCCCCGTGGACCTGGCGTCGGCGAGCGCGTGGACCCAAGGCAGTCTGCAGGTAAGCGACTGGCCGCTGGGCCGGCTGGTCGCGGAAATGAACCGCTATTCGACCACGCCGATGCGCCTGGCCGATCCGGCGCTGGCGGACATCCGGATCAGCGGCACTTTCCGCACCGGCGACCAGGACGGGCTGGTCTTGGTCCTCGAACACGGCTGGCCGGTGCGTGCCGCGCGCCGGAACGGCGAGATCGTGCTGTCGCGCGCGCCGCTCGCGCGACAGTAAGCTCCAGCGCAAGCATGAGCGGGGCGGGAAAGGGCGCTTGGGCGGCCCCTTCGGGAAGACTAAGGGGGCCGACCGCCCCGTCATCGGCCTTCATCCCAATCTCTCTGGGGGAATTTCCCGCGCCGGTCGTTTATAACGATGGGCGGGTATTCCGCCCCTCGCCGATGAGCGAGCGGCGGATGCACGGGCAGTTCGTGAGGGCACGGTGGGCAATAAGCACGGGGCGGCAGACGTTTCGGCCGTCATCGACGTGGGCGGCCAGTCGGAGGCGGACGCGCTCGTGGGCCGCTACCGCGAGCCGCTCAGACGCTTCTTTGAACGTCGCTTGCGCAGCCGCGCGGACGCGGAGGATCTGGCCCAGGACGTGCTGGTGCGGTTGGCCCGCCAGCGCCTGCTCGTTTCCCAAACCCGACCCGCTTACATCTTCCTGACCGCACGCAGCGTGCTGCTCGATCAATTGCGCCGCAACCGCGTACGGATGCGGGGCGATCCGCCCTCGGAGGACGAGGCGTTGCGGGAGGCGCCGTCCGCGGAGCGCGTCTGTGTCGCCCAGGAACGCGTGCAGCGGGTCGCGCAACTCATGGAACGGCTGACACCGCGGGCGCGACAGGTGTTCACTATGCAGCGGATCGACGGATTGACCTATACGGAGATTGCCCAGGCGCTCGGCATCACGATGGGCACGGTGGAAAAGCACATGAGCACCGCGCTGCGGTTCCTCGTGCAGCACCTCGACAAGATCGAAGGATGACGGCCATGCGTCCGGAACCGACCAACGCGATCAACGAAGAGGCCATTGCCTGGTTTGTGCGCACCCATTCGGACCAGCGCACCCTGGGCGACGAGGATCGTTTCGCGCAGTGGCTGAAACAGGATGCGCGCCACGCCGAGGCGTATGCCCGCGTCGAGCGCGCGTGGCGCGCTGCCGGCCCGGACATCACGGTTCGTCCCCTGGTCGGCAAGACGCGTACGGGTGGCCACGGGCGTTTCGGGACGCGGGCGTGGCGCACGGGCTTGGCCGCCGCCGTGGTGGTCTTGGTCGTGGGGGCCTACCTGATCCACGGTCTCGGCGGCATCCGGGCCGGCACGTTCACGACGCCGCCGGGTGAGCAGAGGACGCTGAAACTGGCCGATGGCTCGGTCGTCATCATGAACACGCGCTCCGAGGTGACGGTCAACCTGGCCCCGCACCTGCGATGGATTCGCTTCATCCATGGCGAGGCCCGTTTCCTCGTTGCCAAGGATGCCACCCGCCCGTTCATCGTCGATACAGGCGCCGCGCAAGTGCGCGCGGTGGGAACCGAGTTCGATGTGCGAGTCTCCGACCGGCGCGTTGCCGTCACCCTCGTCGAAGGAAAAGTCCAGATCATCTCGACGTCGGCACTGGCCAAAGCGACGGCGCCGACGCTGCTCACCGCGGGGCAGCGATTTTCCCTGGATGTTGCCGATGGCGAGCACCGGATCGAGGCGGTGAATCTCGCGCGCGCGAGCGCTTGGCTCGATCGACGACTCATTTTTGATGCCACGCCGCTGGCGGTCGCGGTGGACGAGGCAAATCGCTACCAGCCCGTACCGATCGTGATCGATGATCCTTCGGTGCAGAGCATCCGCGTGAGCGGCGTCGTGCGCGCCGGTAGCGTGACGAGCTTCATAGGGACACTGGAATCCTCCTTCCCGGTGCAGGCCGTCAAGCGCGCGGATGGGAGCTGGGCGCTGGTGCGCCGGGCCAAGGATGGAACCCGGTAGACCAAGCGATATTTTTTGATTTTCTTCTGGGGGTGTTTCTCTCCGCGTGCGTTCTTCCTTCTCGACAGAACCACAAATACGGGCTCGATGGAGCCGGTGGGGGAGAACAGATGAAGCGCACGGTTTCCTTCCTAATTCGCTTCGCCGCGGCGGTAGCGTGCGGCGGCGCATTGCTTATCGACGTCGCGGCGGCCCAATCGGCGACGCACGAGTATCGAATCGCTCAGGAGCCGTTGGATCAGGCATTGCGCGATTTTGCGCTTGCCAGTGGCGTCGACCTGATGTTCTCCCCCGACCTGGTGGCCGGGAAGACGAGTCCCGCCCTCAAGGGAACCTTCACGATCGACGCGGGGCTAAGAACGCTCCTGCGGGGGTCGGGTCTCGGATTCACCGTGGCGGGTTCACGTGTGGTCATCAGCCGGACGAAAGCCAACGCCGCCCGGCAAGCCGCATCGCCGACGGCCGGCACGAGCACCTTGAATGGCGATACCTCGCTGGCACAGGCGCAAGGCGCTCCCGCAGCCCCGGAGCAGGGTCCGGAGAAAGCCAAAGGCCCAGGAGCGGAGGCTATCGAACTCGAAGAGGTGAGTGTCACGGGATCACGGATCCGTGGCGCACCGCCGGCATCACCGGTGACTACCCTGACTCGCGAGGACATGGCGCGTGCCGGCTACGCCGACCTCGGCGCTGCAATTCGAAGCCTCCCTCAAAACTTTAGTGGCGGTGACAATCCTGGCGTTGCAGGCGGCGGTGATCAAGGCGGATCGAACAATTTGGATAACTCTTCGGCCTTGGATTTGAGAGGTCTCGGGCCGGATGCAACCCTGACGTTAATCAACGGCCATCGCGTTGCCTATGACGCGATAAATTCAGGAGTGGATATCTCAGCGATCCCGATAGCCGCCGTCGAGCGCGTCGAGGTCGTGACCGATGGGGCCTCGGCGGTGTATGGGTCGGATGCCGTGGCCGGTGTGGCGAACGTCATTCTGCGGCGAGACTTCCAAGGGATTGAAGCGAGAGCCAAGTACGGCGGATCGACTGATGGCGGCAATCAACAACAGCAATACGGCGTGACGACCGGCGACAGATGGGCATCCGGCGGAATGATGGTAGCGCTGCAATACAGCCGGTATACCGGGATCTCTGCGAGCGATCGGTCCTACACTTCGATGCTGAGCGGTTCGCAGTCCCTCGTGCCCGGCCAGGAACAGCATAGCGCGATCCTCGCGGGCTATCAGCGCCTCGCCGATGGGCTCGAACTGGATCTAGACGCCTCCATTAATGATCGCGCTTCATTAATGAAGAATGCCTTCAGCACCGCCGATGTCTCTTACTATGGTTCATACAATCAGCCGCGGGTTGAGTCCTATGAGGTGACACCGAGTCTGCACTATAAGCTCTCTGATGGATGGGAAGTCTCCCTGAGTGGGACGTACGCGCGCAGCAAAATGGCGCTTCACACTCAGTGGTTTGTGCAAGGCGCCCCTTATTTTCGGGCTCTAATCACCTACGAGAACACGTTGAACTCTGCCCAACTCGATGCGGAGGGTCCTCTGTTTTCCGCGCCGGGAGGCGATGCACGGCTCGCCGTAGGCGGCGGCTATCGTTCACCCGGGCTTAATGAGGTTCAGTTCCGGACGATGGGTGGCATCACCACTATGCCCCTGGATACTGCGGTTACTCAAGACGTCTACTTCGGTTACGCAGAGCTGTCAGTTCCGTTAGTGGATCCGAATGAGAATCTGCGCCTTCTCCATTCGCTCACCTTCAATGCAGATGCTCGTTACGAGAAATACCGCGGGTTATGGAACGTCACCACGCCGAAGCTGGGACTGATCTTCGCCCCGATCACCGATGTCACCTTTCGGGCGACCTGGGGCAAGTCGTTCAAAGCCGCTACGCTCTACCAAGACAATTTGGCACCGCTTGCGACGCTCGGTTCAGCAACAGACTATGTGCCTCCACCGCCCGGCGGCGGTCCGGTACTCCAACTCAGCGGCCGCAGCGTAACCCCACTTAACCCGGAGCGTGCGACGACGTGGACGACCTCCGTCGCCGTTCACCCAAGTGCCGTAGAGGGGCTAAATATGGAGGCTACGTATTTCGATGTTCGGTACGTTGACCGCGTTGCTAATCCTCTATCCGCCAGTGCTAATTCGGGGCTTGGCAATCCGATCTTCAACCAATTCATAACCTACAATCCGGCGGCTCAGCAGGTGCTTGACGCCATCGCGGGAGTACCAGCCGGGCTTTACAACGCAACCGGGCAACCGTTCGATCCAGCTAATGTTTCCGCTATTATCAATGACACGCTGCTCAACGTCTCCCGTGACCACGCTCGGGGAGTCGATCTCACCGGAAGCTATGACATGGATGTGGGTGCGCGGAGTAAGCTAAGCCTTATGGGCTCGGCCAGTTATTTGAAGAGCGAGCACCAGCTCAGCGCCGGCCAACCTATCCTGCAGGAGGCTGGGTTGATCTTCTATCCGCCGCACTGGCACGCACGGGCGAGCACGACATGGCAGCGAACCAATCTGACGCTGACGGGTACCGTTAACTACATTGGTGGGGAGTGGGACAATCGCCACTCACCCGTCGAATGGGTGGGTTCTTTCACGACGCTCGATGCCGTTGCACAGATCCGATCGACCGCCAGCGACGGTTTCTTTCGGGACTTCGAGGTCGGACTGTCGGCACTGAATTTCTTGAATAAGCAGCCCGCTGGCATCCGCAATTCGGTTCCATACCTTCCACCGTATGACTCTCTGAACTACTCCTCCGTAGGGCGCTTTTTGGGTGTCACCATTACGAAGCAGTTTCTGTGATGCACGAGCCGTCCCGGTTCGCCGCGACCATCGTGGCAGTGCTCGGCGCCTCACGCACAACGCGTTTCAGGTGGGTCGCCGAGATCGCCGGCAAAGGAAGCGTCGGTCGGGTGTTCGAGGTGGGCGGTACGTCCATCCTCGTCTTGGTGAGCCTGATAAGTGGTCGTGTAGCGGCGGCGTCCGCTCACAAACGGCCATTCACCGTCATCGATTCCATCGAGATGACGAAAATCGTGGACCCACCGCCTTTCTACAGCCATACATCGCACGAATTCAAGCGATCTCCCGATGGCAAGAAGTTCGTGGTGGTCCTGCGCCGAGGCCACCTTGCCACCGGTCAGGTGGAAGACGATCTTGTGCTCTTCAAGACGAAAGACGTCCTCGCGTTCGTGAATGCGCGGCAGCCCGCGAAACGCCCCTTGAGTGAAGTGCTGGTCGATTTTCACACATCGTCTGGAATGAGTCCCATCGACAGTGTCCGATGGCAGGATAACGCCACACTCACGTTCATCGGAAGAACCGGCGAACAAGAGGCCGGGCAGGTCTACGCGCTGGATCTACGTACGCATGTGTTGAAAAAAATCACCGACGCGCCAGATGGAATAGTTACCTATGACACCCGGAGGGGAGCTTTGGTGTACTCCGCGCCCGTCTTTCCCGACTGGCGAGAGAGAAACCTTCGGGGTTACGTCGTCGGCCCGACAGTGATTTCGAATCTGACGATCAAAAATCCTCGGGATGCCCTATTCCGCGACTTGGCGTTCTTCTTGAAGGGCGGTGGCTCCAGCAGGCCCCTGCGCCTTGACACCGGCCTCAATTGGATGGCGCACCCATATGGCTACCTGCCTCTGCCCAACGAGATTTCAATGTCGCCAGACGGCCGCTGGGCGATCGTGCTCGCAACGGTTCGATCCATTCCATCGTCGTGGGCTGGGTACACTTTCATGCAGGACGTTCTATGCAATGATGACCACCTGTGCCGTTTGCCAGCGGCACCGAAGCTGCCTTCGGGGCGACTCAGGGCGGCCCTCGATGCGTTGGTTCCAAGAACGGCGTCAGTGCCGCGTGCGTTCGGAGCCAAGCAGTATTTCCTCGTGGACATTGCCCATGCCACGGTGAGGCCGCTTCTTGACGCGCCCGGGCCGTTCGGAGCCGATGCCATAACTTGGTCCCCGGACAGCAAAGGGGTTGTGCTGGCCATCACGTATTTGCCGCTGGACATACCGGAGGGACAGGAACGGGCGCACCGCGAGGGGGCGCCGGCGGTGGTCGAGGTCGAGGTGCCGTCTGGCAAGTACGCACGTGTAAGCGATCGCACGTCGTCGATCAGCAGCGTTCGTTGGTTGCCGGGAGGAGATATACACATCGAATGGCATGGCAAAGGTACGGCTTCGCCGCAAGACAAGTACTACCGAAAGCGGGGCCGCCAATGGATAGAGACACCCGCTTCGTTGGCGCGATGGGCGCCGCGTCGGTTGGGGCTGCGAATTGAAGAGGACCTGAACACGCCTCCCCAAATCGTGGCGTGGGACCGGAAGACGGGCAAGACAGGCGTCATTACCGATCTCAACCCGCAGCTTCGAGCGGTGACCTTGGGTCACGGTGAGATCTTCGAGTGGCAGGATCGAACGGGCCGGCGCTATCGCGGCGCTTTGATCCTGCCGCCGGGGTTTCGCTCCGGCCACCATTACCCAGCGGTGCTGCAGACCGATTACTTTTATCCGCATGAATTCCTGGTGGATGGTCCAGCAGGGATACCTACCGCTTTCGCTGCGCGAGCGCTGGCAAACAAAGGTATGGTTGTTCTGCAAATGGCGCTGCCGCAGAGTCGAACTAACCCGAAGAAATTGACGTGGCGTTATGACCGCGACTCAGAAAATCCGCGGTTTGTCGCCATGATGGAGGGGGCGATTGATGCGCTAAGTGAGCGCGGCATCATTGACCGGGCCCGCGTAGGTCTCATTGGGTTTAGCAGGTCGGGGATGCACGTCCAGTACGCGCTCACGTTCTCGAAATACCCGATCGCTGCCGCAACGATTGCTGATTCAGTACAGGCGACGCCTTTTGCCTATGTCGTTGACTTTGGCCTTCCTTACCCGGCAGGTATGGCAGATTTCGAGAATCAGATGATCGGTGCCGAATTTTGGGGCGACGGAATCCAGAAATGGATAAAGCGCTCTCCCGCTTTTCATTTGGACAGGATTCGCACACCATTGCGCCTTGAGCTTAATGGAACCCATGTGCCGGAATTCTGGGACATGTATGCATTGCTGAAACGGCATCACCGGCCGGTGGAGATGATTCATCTCCCTCTTGCGGCTCACCAGGTGGCGCGCCCCGCTGAGCAGTACATGTCTGAGCAGGGAGACGTCGACTGGTTTGCGTTTTGGCTGAAGAACGAGATCGATCCAGACCCTGCAAAAGTTGAGCAGTACGCCCGCTGGCGAGAACTGCGCGGGCAGTATGAAGACCTCCAGCATCCGGTCAACTCAACAGCCGGTGCTATGGCGCAGCGGGGATGATTGATTCATGACTCCACTGCGAAAGCCAGGATTCGGTGCACAAATACCAGTAAAGGAGCCCCACGGGGGTGCGATTTCGGGTGGGTTCACCTGACAGCGTCTCTTCGAGGGCAGAGCGGTCCAGCAGACCGCGTGAACAGAGTTGTCCGTCCAGTAGAGAAGAACGCGCGAAAGCAGCATTGCGCATAAAGGTCGCTTTCTGGTATGCCTCGACGCCACCTTTTGTGCGCCGTGTGGCGATTCGAAGGGGGAGATCCTTTAGGAAAGCGCGGCGCGCGACTGCTCTGCTCCAGCCGCCGTTAATGAGGATGAAGGTGGGAATTCGCAAACAGAGTTCGACAATGGGTTGGGAGTTCAAAGGCGCAAGTTGCTCCGGATCGTCGTCTCGTCCCAGAGGATCGTAGAACGGCTGGAAGTCAACGAGCGTGGAGGCGTAGACATGGCAAGCTTTGCCAGGCGGGATGCGCATGTTTGCCCTGAGCCATGGATGCACGAATCTGTCGTCGTGGGCCGCTGCAAGTGCGGCCTCCTTGGTTAGACAGTCGATTCCGATAGGTTGTTGCCGCGGGTCCACCCCCTCAGGTGTTCGCGATTTGGCAGCGAGTGCATTCCTGAGCACGTGCCACACCGACAGACCCTCGATGCGTGCCGTGTCCAGTGACGCGCGGAATAGCGCACCCCCCAGGCCCATTTGCTGGGCGCAGTCGATTGCGGCGAGCATGTGAGTCGGCGTGGAGTGAAATATCGGGTCGCCCCATTCGCCGGACCATATTGCCTTGCAGTCCCTTCGTTTCGCGAAGCACGACTCGTAGCGGCTGTAGTCGCTCGCGTAGCGTAAGTGAAGAGGATGTGGGTGAGGTATAAGCTCCCTTATTAGTTGGAGGTCCGTCCATACGTCGCGGGCATGCTCGGTGAGCTCGTACCCTACCTGCTCGGCGGCCAGGCGCGCATACTCGCGTTCGTCCGAATCGGGACCTGGAGAAAAATGGGTAAAGCACATCACGCGGGGTTGTGTGGGCGCGCTTGCCAAGCATATCGCCACGATCGACGAATCGATGCCGCCGGAGAGACGGTGCGCGATCCCGTCATAACATGATGCCCAAGCGTGGATGCATTTCCGTACGGTGTGGCGAAGGTCAGCGGCCGCCTTCGCCGGGTCGTCGTACACGTCGCTCTGAGCAACCTCAAAAGGGTTCCAGTAAAACTGGCGCGTGATTCCGCGTACTCCTCGTTCCACGCATTCCCCTCCGTGGATCGGGACTACTTCATTAAGTCCCGTACCATTCAGCCTCTCATTTACATTTGCCGCCAATTGTACGCGGACGTAGTCCCAATTCACGGTAAACCTAGCGCCAAGGTGCATGCAGTCGCGGATATACGAGAAGAACACATGGACCCCAGCGATGGCCGTGATGAAGCACGGCAGCGAGCCTGTCGGGTCCCGGATCACTCGTACTGAGCTATGGTCTCGCAGGAATGCGACATAGCGACCCCAGTAGTTGGTGATGAGGCTGCGGCCACTGTTAGTGAGGATATCTTGACTTGACTCTGCATCGAGTCTGCGCTCTGGTGCGCTGAAGGCTTCGCCGGCATGTCCCTTGAAGAGCTTTCCGAGAATGACGCCCTGGTCGTTGTCAAGCAGGTAGTGCTCGCTGGACCTCTCTCGAGTGTCCGTCCAGTGAACGGCAAGCCCATCGCATGTCAGCGCGTGGCTCTGTGGGCCGTACTGGCAGAACACCTGATGAGATAGTCGGCGGGCAGTCACCGCCTGTTCCTGATTAGCACTGTCCCAGGCGAATGCGACGAATCGGAACATCGGTCATGCCACCATGATGGGAGTGAACCGGCCGACGTGTTCTGGCGTGTCGTTGAGTACGATGTTGCCGTGCTGCACCCAGGAATGCGCGGCGAACGGGCGCGCTGTGACCCCGAATATCCACAGGGGGTACATATCGTAGCACGCGAGATACTCGACCAGTACCAACGAGTCAAGGAGGCACCGGTTTGAAGAGGCGTAGACGAAGGGGCGAATCAAGCGGAATCGGTGAACATGCTTTCGAAGGACGTCTATGTTGGGCGCCTCTGTCATTCGGGCGCGGCGGGTGCGCACGGCCTCTATGAGACGAGGCAGCCTTTTGCGACTTAGGCGATAAGAAGCGCGAGTATGCGCTAGCAGGAACACAACGATATCGACCAGCCGAACTCGAGGGGGACGAACTTCGGGATCGTCCAAAAGCGTATGGAGCAACGAAGTTTCCAGTAATGCCGTCTGCGGGATGGGAATGCGAACTGGTGCCGCGCTCTTGCCTGACGAAGGTTCGGTGGCGAGTAAGCCTTTATTGCGAAGAGCCTGTACTGCCGATTCCGTGATCTCTTGCTCATCCGTGGCGAGAGCGGCACGCCATCCGGGTGGCCGTGGCCAGCCCTCGATGACTCCAACGAGTGCACTTGCTTGCGCCTTCGAAACTGCTGAATAGCTGTCGCGGTTAAGGTCGAGGATGATGGCGTGACCATCCGTTGTGCAGACGTAGGCGTGTTCGGCTAATAAATAGCGCGCCACGGGAATCTCCTCCATGGGTAAAGGTGTGCGGCTCTAAGGCCGCACACCTGTTGTGACCTGATACTGGATCGATCAGGCAGCCGTTACGCCCTGTTCGCCGAAGAATCCGCCACCGCCATCGTCGCCGCCCGGCGGCGCCACGCTTTTGGTGTCCTCGGACACGATGCCCAGATCAACGAGTTCTTCATGGTTCGCGTTCATGGTGTTACCTCCAGTCTTGCGACGTATTGCTCGATGGATGGATGCCAGCTTCGCGATCGCGTGTGGCGCGCCCATCTACGAAAGCGAGTTGTCCCGTGTCAATAGGTGCCGTTTGTCCGAGTTCTTTGCCATCATCGGAATCGTTTGCAGGCCGCGCCACGCCTCGCTTCCAGCTCCACACCGCTGTCGGGTGTCCGACGTTGCAGTATTGGAAAACGCATGACCGACGCACTCGAAGCGCGGTGTCCGAGCATGGAATATTGGAATCTCGCGTAAGGGCGCCTCAAAAAAAAGCGACGTAGGTGACGGAAACTCGGCGAGGGAGAGCGTAGAGAGAGCGTGCGGAGGGCCGCAGGACATCAGGGGTGGGAAGATGGCACGTCCAACACGACTGCACGTTACACATGGCCTTTACTACATCGTGTTGAAGGGCAATGGCGGCGACGGAATCTTCAGGGATGCCGAAGACTACGACGCGTTCGGTGCCTTCGCGGCGACGTCGCTGCGACGCAATCGCTGCTACATGCATGCGTTCTGTTGGCTGGAAAACAGCGTGCTCATGGCCGTGGAGATTACGGACGTGCAGGTCGGCCGTTTCGTACAGCACCTGGCCGGCCAGTATGCGAGGTATCTGCATGGCGAGCAGAGGCGCACCGGTCACGTGTTCGAGCACCACCATCACGCATTGCTCGTGCAACGCTCCCACTACTTGCTGCACCTGGTCCGATACATCCATCGAGCACCGGTCCGTGCCGGCTTAGTGGCGGTGCCAGGAGACTACGCGTGGAGTGGGGAAGGGGGCTATCTGCACGAAGAAAGAATTCCTTGGCTGACGACGCACGTCACGCTGGAAATGCTCGCCCACGTGCGCGCATCCGAGCCGATCACGTATCGCGACTGGACCTCGCGGGAAGATGAGCCGGAGATGGCGTGGCAGTTCGAGCACGGTCGCAAGGACGAACCACGCGCCATCGGCAATGACGCCTTCATTGCAGCCGCGACCGGCAATGCGGCACCGACACGACCGGAGATGATGCTGGACGAAGTCATCGCCTGCGTCGCGCGACATCAGGGAGTGGCCCTGCGGTCGGTGCTTTCCCGCTCGCGAAAGCGCCAATACGTGCTGGTCCGAGCACTGATCACATGGAAAGCGACCCAAAACGGCGTCGCGACGTTGACCGAGGTGGCGGCGCGCCTTGGGCGCGATCCATCGACACTCTGGACGGCCATGGAAAGGTACCGGACCTCGCGTCCGGAGTTGTTCCTCAACTGGCGCATCGGCGCAGGATGCATCTGTCACGGCGGGTCGTCGTTCTGAGCGAACGCTTTCCGACGGCGCGCCCTTGGCCACCCATCGTGGTCTGGCGATTTGCGGGCGGTCGTCATGGCTCTTCTCGGGCTGGAATTGCTTGACGCGTGGGAACTGGCCTCGCATTCGCCGATGCCTGTGCCGGGCTTGTTGCTACGGTTCGCCGATGTCATGGTCATGCTGCTGGCCTTTGGATGGGCCGTGCAGCAGGTCTGCATCAGGCCATGGCAGATTCAGCGACGTATTTTCGTGTGGCTTAGTGAGGCTGCCGGCGATGGCTTATGGCGGTACCGATGAAGCGCAAGCCGAGGTATCGCTTTACCGCAAAATCTTGCTCGTTGACAACGCGCTTGCTGTTGCATTAATCGTGGAAAAGACGCTCGCGCGCAACGCGCGGGTTCGAGGGGGACAACACGATGCATGCACGTTGGCAAGGGAACTGCCTGTGGGCAGTGGCGATGCTGGTGCTGTCGGGCTGGTGCCACGCCCAGTCGGTGACCCCCGAAGACGAATACAAGCAGCTCATCAAAGTCAATCAGGATGTCCAGCCGCTGGGTGCGCACCCCTTCGGCGAGAACATCAGCCTGTACGACGGCACGTTGTCGTTCGAGGAAACCGACGTCAGCCTGCCGGGCAACGGCCCGGCGATCAGTCTGGGGCGCGATCTGACGCCGGCTCAGGGGCCAGGGTATGCCCTTAACGCTCAACGCCCGTTCGGCGACTGGGACCTGGATATCCCTCGCATCGAGACCTCCGCTGGCTCGGCTTCGTCCTTGCCGGATGCACCTGTTTGGCAGGTGGCCAATGGGCCTACGGCCGGGCGGTGCACCTACTTCAATGTGCCGCCCAACTATACCCAGGGCACCGAAGCATGGGCGCCCAAGCAGTGGTGGTACGGCTATCACTTGATCCTGCCCGGCCAAGGCAGTCAAACCCTGCTGCCGCGCGGCACCCAGAACCCGCTCACGCCCACGATCAGCGGGATGAGTTTCCCGATCGTCACCAAGCAGAACTGGATGATCGGTTGCGGCGTGACCGCCAGCGATGGCGGCGAGGGCTTCATCGCCATTGCTCCGGATGGCACGCGCTACACCTTCGCCCATTTGGTCTATCGCCCCATGGCCAATGTCACCGCCCCGCTCGGCACAGCCCCGGCGGCGATCAAGGCGGGCGGGGGCATTCAGCCGATGGCGGCCACCGAGAACATCCTGTATCGCCGCGACGCCATCATGTACGTCACGCAGATCCAGGATCGCTTCGGCAATACGCTGACCTACAACTACGATCCCAGCACGGGCTATCTCTCCAGCATCACGTCCAGCGATCAACGTGAGTTGGACATCACCTATGTGCCCGGTTCACCGCTGATCCATACGGTCACTGCCAAAGCCACCAATGTCCCGTCGCGCACCTGGACCTACAGCTACGACACATCGACGAATCCCGTGTTGCCTACGTTGACCGGCGTGCAACTGCCGGACGGTAGCGCCTGGTCCTATCAATTGGGAGACTTCCAGACAGCGGCGATCGACACGGATGGTGGGGATTGCAAATCAAAAGTCCTGCCGTTGCTGTCGTCGAACGTGGCCACCGGCCGTATTACCCAGCCCTCGGGATTGACCGCGACCTTCACATTGACGCCTATGCTGCACGGGCGTTCCGACGTACCTTGGCAGTGTTACGGCTCCGGCAGCTCGGGAGGAGATGCACCGTATTCCAACTACCCCGAGTACTACTACCAGTTCTCGCTGACAAGCGAAGTGCTGTCCGGCGCGGGCATGCCGACGGAGACTTGGAGCTATGGCTACTCTCAGGCGAATGAGAGCTGGAGCAACGATCCCTGCGCCAGCAGTGGCACCTGCGCCACCACCGTCTACACCGACGTCACCGACCCCGGCGGCAACGACACCCTCTACACCTTCAGCAACGTCTTCGACGCCACGGAGGGACAACTGCAGCACACGGACTACTACAGCGGTTCTACCAGTGGCACCTTGATGCGCTCGGTGGCCAACCTCTACGCCAACCCCACGGGTGGCCCATGGCCGGCAACCTATGGCGTCGACTTGCAGGGTCGCGATAACCAGGCACAAACCGTAACCGTGTCGCCGCTGCAACAGCGCACGGTCACCCAGGACGGCCAGAATTTTTTCTGGCAGGCGATGGCGTTCGACGCCTACGCACAACCGACGGACGTGAAGCGCTACAACGACATCGCGGGGCAGTCGCCGATCGAGGAGACCACCAGCTACCTCAACGACACCAGCCTCTGGGTGTTGGGTCTGCCGCAAACCGTGACCAACAAGGCCACCGGCGAGGTGGAGTCGAGCAACAGCTACAACAGTCTGGACGAGTTGACCGCACGCGCCCGCTTCGGCGAGGCGCTGATGAGCTATACGTGGAATGGTGCCGGCCAGCTCGCCAGCTTCACCGACGGCAACGGCCACACCACCAGCTTGAGCAACTACTACCGCGGCATCCCGACATCGATTCTCTACCCGGCCACCTCCGATTTCCCGAATGGGACCAGCGAGACGCTGGCCGTGGACGACCTCGGTGAGATCACGGCGATCACCGATCAGGCCGGTCACACCACCAGTTACCAGTACGACTCGCTGGGTCGGATCCATCAGATCACCTACCCGTACGACAGCAGCATCGACAGCGCGCAGTGGTACCCGAAGGTGTTCACGTACACGCCTCCTGCCAACACCCCCGCCGAGCGCGGCGTGGCCGCCGGCCATTGGCGCCGCACGATCACCCAAGGCAGCTACATCGACACCACGTACTTCGATGCCGAGCTGCGCCCGGTGCTGGACGACACCTCCAACGGCAGCGCGGACATCAGCACCGCCACCGGCTACGACTGGCGTGGCCTGACCACGTTCGCCGCGTACCCGGTGGCCGGCAGCCCGGACCTGTCGGCCATCACCACCGGCACGCACAGCAACTACGACGCGCTGGGCCGGTTGCATCAGGCCCTGCAGGACTCGGAGCTGGGTACGCTGACCACCACCACCAACTACGTGAGCGGCCCCGGCATCCAGGTGACCGACCCGAAAGGCAAGGTCACCACGACCTACTTCCAGGCCTTCGATCAGCCTGTGTACAACGTGCCGTGGTCGATCAGCGCGCCGGACGGCGTGAGCCAGGGCATCGCGCGCGACATCTACGGCGAGCCGACCGCGATCACGCAGTCGGGCAGCTACGGCACCGAAACGGACAGCGTCACCAAGACGCTGATTTACGACAGCTACCACCGGCTGTGCCGCACCACCGAGCCGGAAACCGGCAGCACGGTGTATGCCTACGACGGGGCGAACAACCTCGCATGGAGTGCGGAGGGCCAGACCATCACCGAGAGCGGGTGTGGTCAGGACCAGGTGGCTGCTGGCGCGCAAACCGCGCGCAGCTACGACGCGATGAACCGGGTGCAGACGATCGCACCGCCGGCGGGCACCCAGAGCACGACCTACCACTACGACGCCATGGGTCACGTGCATACCGCCGTCTCGGGTGTCGCCACCCAGGGCTACGCCTACAACAGCCTGGGCGAGCTGACGGGCGAGAGCCTGCAGGTGGCCGGCAGCGGCTTCACCTGGGCGCTCGGCTACGGCTACGACGCGTACGGCCACCGGGCCACGGTGAGCTACCCGGCCGGCACGGGCACGAGCGAGGTCGTGAACTATGCCCCCGATGCGTTCGGTCGCCCCACGCAGGCAAGCGGCTACGCCACGGGCGTCAGCTACTACCCCGATGGCAAGGTGGAAGGCTTCACGTACGTCAGTGGTGCCAGCTACGTGGCCGAGGAGAACGCCCGCCACCTCGTCAGCAACTTCAGCGACGGCACGGTCAGCGCCCTGGCCTTGAGCGAGGATCTTGCCTACGACCCGAACGGCAACATCACCTCCGTAACAGACCTGGTGAACGGCACGCGCAGCAAGACCTTCGGCTACGACGATTTGAACCGCCTGACCAGTGCTGCCGCCCCCAATCTTTTTGTCAACGGTCCGGAAAGCTACACCTACGACCCGATCAACAACCTGCGCACGCGGCTGACACAAGGCCAGACGCGCACCTACAACTACGACGCCACGAACAAGCTGACGAGCATCACGCAGGGCGCCAGCACGATCGAAAGCCTGGGTTACAACCCGCAAGGCGATGTCACGGCGGACTACAGCACGGGCACGACACTGGCCTTCGATGCCAAGCACCAGTTGACCGGCGTGCCGGGGCTGGAGAGCTACAGCTACGATGCCGCCGGGCGGCGCGTGGAGAAGCAGCCGGTGAGCGGTTCGGCCACGTACTACTTCTACGACCAGGCCGGCCAGCTGATGTACCAGTACGACCTGGGCACGGCGACGGCGACGGACTTCATCTACCTGGGCACGAAACTGGTGGGCGACAGCACAGTGGTCCAGCTGGTGCAGCCGGGCGGTATCGGCTTCGGGGCCAATCCCGCCGCGGGCGGCACGACCGTGAGCTGGGGCGGCGTCGCCGCGGCGACGAGCTACACGCTGGAGCAGAGCAGCAACGGCGGCAGCAGCTGGAGCACGATCTACGGCGGCAGCGCGACCAGCACGACGGTGTCGGGTCTGGCGGGTGGCAGCTACGTCTACCGGGTACAGGCCTGCGCCAGCAGCACCTGCAGCGGGTGGACCACCTCGGCCACGCTGGGCGTGTGGCCGGCGATCCCGACGGTCACGGTGCCGACCGGCACCATCAACGGTCCCTACACGGTGAGCTGGACGGCGTCGGTCGGAGCCACCGGCTACACCGTGCAGGAAAGCCTCAACGGTGGTGCGTGGAACACGATCGCGACCAACACCACGGCGACCTCGATCGGTCGACCGGGAAACACGACGGGCAGCTACACCTACCAGGTGGAGGCGAGCGATGCCTACGGCGCGGCAGGATGGAGCGCCACGTCGGCGGCCGTGAGTGTGAACACCAATTACGGCGTGGTGCCTTCACCCGTGCCGACCCTGACCGTGCCGGCCGCGAGCAGCACGGGCAGCGCCACGGTGAGCTGGACGGCGGCCTCGCCGGTGACGGGCTACACGCTGCAGCAGAGCAGCAACGGCGGCAGCACCTGGACGACGGTGTACAGCGGCACGGCCACCAGCGCATCCCTGACCGGGCTGGCCAACGGCAGCTACACGTACCAGGTACAGGCGTGCAACGACACGGCGGGCAACTCGGTGTGCACGGCATGGGCGGCGGGCGGCACGCTGGTGGTGACGCACCCGCCAGCGAGTGCGCCCAGCCTCAGCGTGCCGGCGAGCAGTGGCACGGGCAGCTACACGGTGAGCTGGGGCAGTGTCGCCACGGCGACCAGCTACACGCTGCAGATCAGCAGCAACGGCGGGAACACCTGGAGCACGGCGACCAGCGGCAGCGCGACCAGCTGGGGTGCCAGCGGCCAGGGCAATGGCAGCTACAGTTACCGGGTGCAGGCCTGCAACGTGGGCGGCTGCGGGCCGTGGAGCGGTACCGGCACAACGACCGTGTTGTTGCCGCCGGCCAGTGCCCCTGGCCTGAGCGTGCCGGCCAACAGCAGCACCGGCAGCTACACGGTGAGCTGGGGCAGTGTGGCTACCGCCACCAGCTATACGTTGCAAATCAGCATCGACAGCGGTGGTTGGAGCACGGTGCAGTCGAGCGGGGCGACGAGCTGGGGTGCCAGCGGCCAGGCCACCGGTACCTACGGATACCGCGTGCAGGCGTGCAACGCGAGCGGCTGTGGGCCGTGGAGCGGCACGGGCACGACCAACGTGCTGTTGCCGCCGGGCAGTGCGCCGAGCCTGAGTGTGCCGGGGAGCAGCACCAACGGCAGCTACACGGTGAGCTGGGGTGCGGTGGCGACGGCGTCGAGCTACACCCTGCAGGAGAGCATCAACGGCGGTGGCTGGAGCACGGTGCAGTCGGGCAGTGCGACCAGCTGGGGCACCAGCGGACGCGGTGACGGCAGCTACGGTTACCGCGTGCAGGCCTGCAATGCGAGCGGGTGTGGGCCGTGGAGTGGCACCGGCACGGTCAGCGTGACCTTGCCGCCCGTAGTACCAGCGCGGCCGCTGACACTCAGCGTGAGCGGCCCGACCAACAAGCCGGTAGTGCACGCGAGCTGGGCGGCGGTGGCCAATGCGACCGGCTACCAGCTGCAGATGAGCGAAGGCGGCACCACATGGGACCAGGCCTATACCGGCACCGGCACCACCTGGTCGGAATTGATCTTCTACTCCGGTCAGGTGGAGTTCCAGCTGCAGGCCTGTAACAGCGTGGGCTGCTCAGGCTGGAGCGCGATCCAGTCAGTCACCCTGAATTCCGGCGGCGGTGCGATGGCCATGCCCACGCAGGCGCCGACGCAGGGTGGCAACACGACCAATCAGGCCAGCGATGAAGAAGGGACGCCATGAAGACTGGTAAGCAAGTAATGCGTGCCCTGCTGCTGCTCGGCCTGTGGGTGGGCGGAATGCAGGCGGTCCAGGCGCAGGCAAGGACGGTGCACTTGTACTACACCGACCCGCAGGGAACGGTGCTGGCGAAAACCGATGCCCAGGGCAACAGCATCGCGCAGTACGACTACACGCCCTACGGCAACACGGTGGCGTCGCTGGGTAGCCCGCCGGACGGACCGGGCTACACCGGGCATGTGAACGACCCGGAGACGGGGCTGGTGTACATGCAGGCGCGGTATTATCACACGAGCGGACGGTTCTTGAGCCCCGATCCGGTGCGGCCGGTGCCGGGCAACATATACAGCTTCAATCGGTACGCGTATGCGGACAACAATCCGATTGTAAACATTGATCCAACCGGAGCGTTCTCGGATGGTGGGGACGATGCACGAATGAATGGTTGGGGAGGCTGGCAGAACAGGACTTTCTGGCAAGATGATCGTTGCGCGGTATGTTTGCAGACAACTAGCGGATCTGGCCAAGTGACAGATATGGACCCTGTTTATGTCAGTGCAAGGTCGCCTCATTCGAATGGCCATATGACGACGACAGGGCGAGCGACGGACGCAGTTTTCTCTACACTGTTCGGTACTGCTTTCAACGTGATGAAACGACCAAACCATCCAACTAAAGTGCCCGATAAATTGGCTCATCAGTTGTTCATGACTAACGCGGCAGGTGTCGCCATGGCTGCTAGTCCATTCGCCATGTCTGTGGGAGCGGGTGTCACCCCAATTGCCGCGGAGGGAGGCTCCATGGCGTTAGGGTCAATGGGAAGCGTTGCACTACGCTACGGGCCGTATGCCACGAAATACCTAAGAGTTGGAGTGCTCGCCGCATCTCTCCATGTGCAGATGGATCCTGCAGAGGCTGAGGTATGGGGGCCATTGACCGATGTCTACGAGCAACTGCAGGTGTATGAAGAGGCTTCTCAAGGAAGTGCTGAGGCGGCGGAAGCTGCGGCAAAAGCTCAGGAACAGCTGCCAGCACACTAGGTGTCATCAATGATTGGTATGTCTTCAACGAGCGAATCAGTTGCGTATTTTGAAGCTATAGAAAGATTCATGCATGGCGATTATGCTCTATGCATCGATGACTTTATGTTCCTATCAGAAAAAGGGGACGCTCGCGCCTCCCTATATGCGGCGGAAATCTTTAATCGGGGCGGCGATGGCGTAAATCAGAACTGGTCTAAAGCGCGCGATCTTTATCGGAGATCACTAAGTCAATCCTATCTCCCGGGTGCTGCACTTGGTTTGGCGCTTATGCTTTATAGAGGACGTGGTGGATTGCGTAATATTGATGAAGCTAAGCAATATTTCAAGATGTTGCATAACAATGCATTTTCTCAAATTATGCTTGGGATAATAAGCAATAATGAAAATGGATGTGCCGATAATGGAAAAGAGGCGCTGAGTTATTTTGACAACGCATGGTTGCTGGGTCATCCCCTGGGATTAAAAAATGCATCCATCATTCGTTTCCATAATGGCTTGTATGTGCGTTCTGCGTGCAATTTTGTCAGGGCCTTCTTTCTGATTCTTTGGATCTACGGAGTGAAGCGTCTTCCTATTGTCAAATCACCACGTGACCACAGTGAGATATTATGCTGAGTTCATCGAAATGAGAAACGTTCTTGCGCGTGTGATTTTGACGCTGACGGTTTTGGCGTGTGCTGGTGCCGTATTTTATTTTTTTGGATTACCTGAAATTTCCGAAGCGTCGATGGGGTGTAACTTTGGAGGCAGCGTTAGGTCATTCGGATGTTCGACTTCGTTTGGGACTTTTATGGCATTCTTGTCAGCTGGGGTAATTTTGGCAATAGCTATCATTTGGAGTCGATTTGGTAGGTAATATACGGGCAAGAGAGCGGAGAGAATTACAGTAACCCAATCCTCCGACTATCACTAGATAGGTGAGAGTTATTCTTTCCCTCCTCTGCCTGCTAATGGTCACAGCGCCGCTTGCACGTCCGCCAGCGTGATCATCAGTACCAAGGGGTCAAGCGGCGACGGATCGAAGCCGATCCGTTCGTAAAATGCCTTGGCGTCGGCCGAAAGCGCATGCACCAGCAGACCACGCACGCCAATGGTGTCGGCGGCCTGAACGACACGACGACCGGCATCTTGCACCAGGGCACGGCCGAGGCCTTTCCCTTGCTGCGATTGATCGACGGCGAGGCGCCCGAGTATCACCACCGGAATCGGTTCCGGCATATTGCGCCGGAACCGACCCGGTGCGGCATCCAACGTCACGGCACTGGAGGCTAGAGCGTAGTAGGCCACCACGCGGGAACCTTCACAGACGACGAACGTGCGGGATGCACCGCTGCCTTGGTTTTTCAGAGCGCGCCGTTTCAGCCAGGTGTCCAAGGTCTCCACGCCCGATTGAAAGGACTCGACATCGTGCTGTGGGCCGAGCGGTTCGGGCGCGGCAAGGGTCATGCCTTTTTCCAGGGGGCCGGAGCCTGCATGGTTTTGCGCAGGCGTTCATTCGGCTGGGGCGGCAGGTCCAGGCGGGCCAGAAAGGCGGCGTAAGCTTTCGCGTTGACCGTAATGCTGGTCCGGTCCAGCAACGCTTCTTCAGCGGCCGCACGCGCGGCGTCCAGCACGAACGATGTGCGGTTCTTTCCGCGCGCCTTGGCGGCACGGTCGATCAAGCTCCGTTCCTCGGGCTTGATCCGAAGGTTGAGCGTTTCCCGCTTGGGATGGGCGGTGGGGGTGGCTGGCATGGCGTAGGCTCCTATGTTTCGCCTAGTCTACCACGGTGTAACGACATCGTCATTACGGATCAAGGGTGCCGTCGGCGATATCTTGGGCACCTGCCCCAAGCACCGTCCTCGTGGAGAGCAGGGATGCCGGGGGTAGAGCTCCCTGCATCCGCTGCCACGAAGAGTCGTGATCGCGCCGCCGCCGCGCTTCACGCCTTCGAGTGTTTGTCGTCGGAGCGGGTGGTTCGGATCAAGGACGATACATGGAAGCTGACCGGCAAGGTGGCGGTCGAACAGCGCGAGAAAGGGTTTACCTCTTCTTCAACGCAGAACACGTGTGCCGCGTCGATTCACCTCCGAGGACCATGCGATGTGCGCCATGCGATGTGCGCGGTGCAGGATGCGATCAAGGACGACATCGACGATGGTGGGATCACCTAGGTAGTCGTGCTGTGCCTCGTGCAGCAGATCCACATCCGGTCATGGCAGATTCCGCGGCGCATCTCCGTGTGACTCAGCGAGGCTATCGATGAGGGCTTGCGACATCGTCGACGATGCGTGTGCGGGGCAGTACACGTTGCCGCAAAAACTTGCTTGTTGACGCATTGCTCTGAACGGAGGTAGTTCTAGATGGGTACCGCGCGCAATGCGCGGTCTCATGGGGACAACACGATGCGTGCACGTTGGCAAGGGAACTGCCTGTGGGCAGTGGCGATGCTGGTGCTGTCGGGTGGGTGTTATGCCCAGTCGGCAGCGACTCCCGATCAGGAATACCAGAAGCTGATCCAGGTCGATCAGGCGATCCACCCGTTGGGCGCGCACCCGTTCGGGGAAAACATAAGCACCTACGACGGCAGCGTGTCGTTCGATGTCACCGACGTCACCTTGCGCGGCAATGGCCCGACCATCGCCGTGGGTCGAACGGCGCGGTTTTACGAATGGGGCAACGGGGCTACCAGTGGCCCGCAACTGCCTCTCGGCAACTGGGATCTGGATATCCCTCGCATCGAAACCTTGGTGGCGTCGCAGTTGGGGTGGCAAACGGGGCTCTGGGGGACTACCCCTACCGTGGGCACGACGCAGCGCTGCACGAATTTCAAAATGCCCCCAGGCATTGCTTCCACCAACAGCGAGGGAGGCTGGGTACCGGACGAATGGTGGTATGGATACAACCTGTTGATACCGGGCGAAGGCAAGCAGCTCTTGATGCCGCGAAGCACGGCGAATTCCCTGTCGCCGACCATCAGCGGGATGAGCTTTTCCATTGTCACCAAGAACAACTGGATGATCGGTTGCGGCGTCACTGCGAGCGACGGTGGTGAAGGGTTTCTCGCCATCGCACCCGACGGCACGCGCTACACCTTCGCTCACCTGGTTTACCGCCCGTGGTATCCGATCATCGGCGCCGGCGCCTTGACGCCTGATGCCATGCACGTCGCCGCATCAAGTGCTGTCTCGGCACAAGGTGCTGCGCCCATGGTGGGCGCCCCAGGGGGCATTGGCATCCTGGCTCGCGAAGACGCGTTCATGTATGTCACGCAGATCCAGGATCGCTTCGGCAATACGCTGACCTACCACTACGACCCGACCAGCGGCTACCTCACCAGCATCACGGCCAACGACGGACGGGAGGTGGACGTCACCTATGTCTCCGGTTCGCCGTTGATCCAAACGGTCACCGCCAAGGCATCCAACGTTCCGTCTCGCACTTGGACATACACCTACACGTCGAGCGATCTGACTGGCGTACAGCTGCCCGATGGAAGTGCTTGGTCCTATAACCTGCCTATTGGACCGACGCTCATCAGCTTGTCGAGCAACAACTGTCAGCTTGACCAGCTTCCGTACTTCAATTACCCCGTAACGGGCAACATCACCGGCACGGTAACCACCCCCTCTGGACTCACAGGCACGTTCAGCTTTGGGCTGAAACTGAGCGGCCGTTCGTACACTCTCAAATCCTGTTACGGAAATTCGAACGGGACAGCTCCTGCCGCGCTCTATCCGGAGTGGTACGTACAGTACGCGATCGTGAGCGAAGTGCTGTCGGGTGCGGGCGTGCCCACGCAGACCTGGAGCTATAGCTACTCGCCCGCGAATGTGAGCTGGAACACCGACCCTTGCGCCACCAGTGGCACGTGCGCGACCACGGTCTATACCGACGTCACCGACCCCGGCGGCAACGACACCCGTTATACCTATAGCAATCGTTACGACGCCACCGAAGGACAACTGCTGCGCACGGACTACTACAACGGTTCTACCAGTGGCACCTTGATGCGCTCGGTGGCCAATACCTATGCCAACCCTACAGGTGGGCCGTGGCCGGCGTCCTACGGCGCCGATCTGTTGTACCGCGACAATCAGGCACAAGCACAAGAACTGTCTCCGCTGCAGCAGCGCACGATCACGCAAGACGGCCAGAATTACACTTGGCAGGCGCTGGCGTTCGACGCCTACGCGCAGCCGACGGACGTGAAGCGCTACAACGACATCGCGGGGCAGTCGCCGATCGAGGAGACCACCAGCTACCTCAACGACACCAGCCTCTGGGTGTTGGGTCTG
>Ga0207702_10000127_pt1 | contig 89755 bp, 87 predicted proteins | sample KBSCornC62_FD_184302 | JGI IMG/M metagenome (GOLD analysis project Ga0207702, IMG submission 184302) | Corn rhizosphere microbial communities from Kellogg Biological Station, Michigan, USA - KBS Corn C6-2 (SPAdes) (version 2) | ecosystem: Host-associated > Plants > Roots > Rhizosphere > Soil ...
ACTCTCTGAGGTGCGCGCCGTCTTCGGCGAGCCTCGAAGGATGGTGTTTAGTCGAGGCGGTCCTTGCAGCCATCCTTCGAGGCGCGCACGAGCGCGCACCTCAGGATAACGGTGTGGGTGTAGTGGCTTCGTCGTTCGACAACGCGCGAAAAAACTTACTGCCTTTTCAACGCAATCGAAAATTCGCCGTTGCGGACGCGCGCGGCAAGGCCTTCGGCGAATTTGGCCACCGCGTCTTCACCGTAGGTGCCGACCAGTTCGGCGAACGCCGCGAACAGGCTGGTCTGCGCCAGGCAGTCGCCATCGACACCATCGTGCCGTGCTTCCGCCCAGGCCTCGTTGAGATAACCGAGCGCAGCCTGTTTCTGTTCATGATCGGGCAACGGGTCGCGGGCGGTAGCAAAGGTCACTGGAACGCTCATGAAACTCAACAAGCTTGGCGTGGCGGTCCAGGGCGGAGCGCCTCGTGCTGAGGAGGTGTAGCATGCGGCACGGAGCCGCCTAGACCAGTTCTTTAGGAAAGGTTAACGGCGGTGGAAAAGATCGATCCAATGTTCCCGACCCTTCGCGAGGGGTCCTAAACGCGCTAGTTCGCGTAGCGCGCGGTGAGGTCGCGCGAGATCTTGGCGCCTTCCTCGACATATCGGCGGATCGCAACCGTGGCCGCCGGCGTGCAGGTCCGATAGGTTTGCTGAAAGCCGTTATAGCCGCGATTAAAGCCCGCGATCATCCGGGTGCGCCGGTCGCCTGTGGGGGTTTCGGCATCGATCAGCGCCTGCATCTGGTTGCGCCATTTCGGGCCTTCATTGGTGCCGCAGATGCCGCGCAGATAATGCAGCGCGCCGAGGATTTCGGCCAGCCGCTGCAAATCGCCGTCGAACGGGGCCGCCGCGTCCTCGGCCCGGACCGCGCCAAAATTGCAGAACGAGATCAGGAGCAGGGCGGCGAGAAAGCGTCTAGACATGAATGGGTCCGGAGCCCCGGATGCCTGGGGCGCGCGTAGCGGTATGCCTTCTCAATCCGCTGGAAGCAAGGCGCGAGAGACGCCGCTTCCGGGCCCGATCACGGTCAACTTTCTGCCCCGATCAGGCGCCGGGCCGCGTCGATGACCTCCTGCAGGCCGCCGGTGACCTTGAGGTCGCCGAGCCCGTCCGGCGCGAGCCATTTGAAGTCGTCATGCTCGTAATTGAGCCGCGGCTCGCGGCCGGTCCAGCGCGCGGCGAACGACATGATCAGATAATGTCCGCCACCGCCGGTTCCCGGCAGCACTTCGCGCCATCCGGCCAGTCCCGCGATCTCGATTGTGAGCCCGGTTTCCTCGTCGACCTCGCGATGCAGCGCCGTGTGCAGAGATTCGCCGAATTCGACCCGGCCGCCGGGCAGCGAATAAAACCCGGCGCCCGGCGATTTCGCACGCCGCAGCAACAGCACCTCGCCCGCGCGAAAGATCACGGCGCTGACGGCAAGTTGGGGATGTTGTGGGGGAGTAGGTGCGGTCATATCGGACCGGATCATGCCCGATCTGACAGCGCAGGTCTAATGCGGCGGGCCGTCAGATTTGATCGCCGGATTTGGCCGTCACTGGCTCTTCATGATGGTTTCAACGTCGGCCTCGGCGCCGCCGTTGATGATGCCGCCGGCCAGCGCCACCAGCGGCTTGACCCAGCCGGTGGCCTGTTCCGCCAGCGTCGAGCGGGTCTTGTCCTGCTTCGCATCGCGCATCGCCGAGCCTACCGCGGTCAGGATCGAGGTCATCGCGGTGGTAATGTTGTCGAACTCGGCGCGGATGGCGGGATCTGCGGAACCATAGGCCTCGATCGCGAGATCGCGCGCCCTAAAATTGGAGGCGGTAAAATGTTCGCAATAGGACAGCGGCTGCCAGCCGAGGAAATCCTCGGCGCATTCCGGCATGTCCGGAACCATTTCCAGCAGCATGACGGCTTCGTTGAAATGATTGAGGTAGTCGGTGGCAAGCCCGGTGCGGGGATTAATGTTGGCCGCGCGCAGCCGGTCGGCCCACGCCTCCTCGACGGGGCCCGGCGGCTTCGATATTTGGCGATCGGATCGCGCCGGTGGGGCGGCCATTGAGGTCATCCGTTCCAGTCTTTACTGGTTGAAGTTAAAAGGTGCTGAACGGACCACTATTTGGGCCCCAGAATGTGCGGACGCTTCGTCATTACCTCTCCACCGGCGGCCTTGCGACAGGTATTTGGCTATCCGGAACAGCCCAATTTCCCGCCGCGGTTTAATATCGCACCTACCCAACCGGTACCTGTAATCATCATCGAAAACGGCGTCCGGCATTTCCGTCTGATGCGCTGGGGGTTTCTGCCGGCCTGGGTCAAGGACCCCAGGAAGTTCTCGCTGGTGATCAATGCGCGCTCGGAAACCGTGCTGGAAAAGCCGGCGTTCAAGAACGCGATCAGGCGGCGGCGCTGCCTGATCCCGGCCGACGGCTATTACGAGTGGCGCACGTCGGACAATCGCAAGCGGCCTTATCTCATCCACCGCCGCGACGGCCAGCCGGTCGGTTTCGCGGCGCTGGCAGAGACCTGGACCGGACCCAACGGCGAAGAACTCGACACGGTCGCGATCGTCACCGCGGCCGCAGGCGCCGATCTCGCGGTGCTGCATCACCGCGTCCCCGTCACCATCGCGCCCACGGATTTCGAGCGCTGGCTCGGCGGCTTCGCCGACGACGTGACGGAAGCGATGGCGCTGCTGATCGCGCCACGCGAAGGCGAGTTCGCCTGGCACGAGGTCTCAACCCGCGTCAACCGCGTCGCCAATGACGACGCGCAATTGTTGCTGCCGATCACCGACGAGTAGCGCGCCGAGGAAGCCGCGCCGCCGGCCAAGCACGCCGCACCGCGCAAACCGGCGCCGGCAGTGAGAGATGATGAGCAGGGCTCGCTGTTTTGAGAACGCGTGTCGTGGTCACCTCTCCCATAGGGAGAGATCGATTTGCACAGCAAAATCGGGTGAGGGGTTACAGCTTATCGATAGGCCGCAACCCCTCACCCGGGCCTGCGGCGCGACCTCTCTCTATGGGAGAGGCGAAGATAGTCGCTTGCGAAACTCCATCCGCAGCAGCCACAGACTCAGCAGCGCCTGCAGGCTGGTGGTGGCAATCGAGACGTACCAGATGTAGGCGATGTATTCGATGCCGAACCATGGCCGTGACGACAGAAACAGGATCGGGATCGCATAGGTGACGAGCCGCGTGGCCGAACTGAGCAATTGGGGCAGGGTGTAGCCAAGGCCCTGGAACGTCGCCGTGCACAGGAACAGCACGCCTTGCGCCACCAGGTTCAGCGACACCAGTTTTAAAAACGTCGCGCCGACGGTGATGGTGTCGGCATCGGCGGTGAAAGCGCCGAGCAGCGCTTGCGGCCGCCATTCGGCCAACGCCGTGGCAACCAGCATGATCGCGGTTTCCAGCAGCAGCACCCGCCCGAAGGTTGCCCGCACCCGCGCGCTGTTGCCGGCGCCGAAATTCTGCCCGACGACCGGACCGGCCGCGAACGCGATCGCCATCGCCGGCACCTGGATCAGGTCCATCAGCCGCGTGGCGATGCCGAAGCCCGCTTGCGCCGCCGCACCGAGATCCCTCAGCGCGTAATAGATCACCGCCATGAACACGAAGATCATCGCGAATTCGCCGCCGGCCGGCAGGCCGATGCGCAGGATGCGGCGGCACTGCGTCATGCTCGGCCGCCATTGCGACGGATCGAGCACGAGAAAGCGCCCCGAGCGTTTCAGGTAGATCCAGAGCATCGTGACGCCGATCACGACCGCGAGCGAACTGGCGAGGCCCGCGCCGGCCACGCCGAGCGGCCGGCCGGTGCCCCAGCCGACGATCAGCACCGGCGCCAACACAATGTTGATCGCCACCGTCAATGACTGGATCAGCATCGTCGGATTGACGACGCCCGTACCGCGCAGCGCCGCCGCCATCACCAGCATGGTAAATTGCAGCGCCAGCGCCGGCATGAACCACAGCATGTAGGTGGTGCCGGCCTCAACGGTGGCTTGATCGGCCGCCAGCGACCCGACATAGAGTCGCGCCAAAAGCCATCCGGCGATCAGCGCGACCGCTCCGCACAGCACCGACAGGCCGAGCGCCTGGTTGAACACCAGATTGGCGTCGGTCCGGTCCTTGCGACCGACCGCGTGCGAAACCAGCGAGACGGTGCCGACGCTGAGAACCTGGGTGAAGGCGTTGATCAGGAAGCCGGCATTGCCGGCCGCGGCGACGCCGGCGATGGCGGCATCGCCGAGGCCGCCGACGAAATACAAATCGACCAGTTGGCAGAGCATCACCAGCACGATGCCGAGCGCAATCGGGGCAGCCATGGTCAGGACGTGGCCGACCAGCGAGCCTTGGGTCAGATCTTTCACGATTGAATCCGATGAAGAGGGCAGGAGTTTTGTGAGAGTCTGGCGCGCAAATCAACGGCGAGCTGTCAGCGCTCGCTGCGACATCCGGCCAAGAATCCGGCGATGGCCGTTCTCAACTGCCTTGAATCATCGTCCAAAACCCCGCGGGTCTCTCGTCTCGCTATCCTACAGGACGCACCGCGCCATGCCTAGGCCGGACGGCAATTTCCGCCTATGGCGTCGGCTCGCGTCCATCCAGCCACTTTGCGAATGTCGTGCGGTTCTGGTCGTAATAGCCGATCGACTCGTAGAAAGCGTGGACCTGCGCGTTGTCGCCGCGGACCATCAGTTGCAGTTTCTGGATGCTGCGGGCGCGCAGCCAGGCTTCCGCGGCCTGCATGATGGCGCGACCAAAACCCTTGCCGCGGTAGTCGGGATCGACGCTGACGTAATAGACCCAGCCGCGATGGCCGTCATGGCCGACCAGTACCGAGGCCGCGGGCGTACCGTCGTCGCGGCCGAGCAGCACGGTGGCGTTGCCGTCGCGGCGCGCCAGCGCGATGTCGCCGGTGGGGTCGTTCCAGTCGCGGATCAGGCCGGCGCGTCGCCACAGCGCGACGACGTCGGCGACCTCGCTGTCCTCGATCGGGGCGATCGCGAGCGGCTTGGCGGATGCCGGCATGTTCACAATACCTTGCCGGGATTCATGATGCCGAGCGGATCGAGCATCGCCTTGATGCCGCGCATCAGCGAGATCGCGACCTTGTCCTTGACGTCGGGCAATTCGTCGCGCTTGAGAACGCCGATGCCGTGCTCGGCGGAGATCGATCCGCCCATCCGCATCACGATCTCGAACACCACCGCGTTGACCTCGTGCCAGCGCGCCAAAAAGTCCGCGGCGTTGCCGCCGACGGGTTGGCTGACATTGTAATGGATGTTGCCGTCGCCGAGATGGCCGAACGGCACCGGCCGCGAGCCCGGGATCAGTTTTACCACCGCGGCGTCGGCTTCGGCGATGAAAGCGGGCACGGCGGCCACGGGCACCGAGACGTCGTGCTTGATCGAGCCGCCCTCCGGCTTCTGCGCCGCCGACATTTCGTCGCGCAGTTTCCAGAACGCCTGGCGCTGGGAAAGGCTCGCCGCGATCACGGCGTCGTCGAGGATGCCGTCCTCCAGCCCCTGCGCCAAGATCGATTCAAGGGCGGCGCGGGCGTCGTCGCGCGACGACGACAATTCCATCAGCACGTACCATGGATGCCTTCCCGCCATCGGATTGCGGACGTCGATGCCGTGATGCACGCTGAAATCCACCGCGATGTCGGCCAGCAGCTCAAAACTGGTCAGGCTGCCGGCGGCGATGCCCTGCGACAGCGTCAGCAATTTCAAGGCCTCAGCCGGCGATTTCAGGCCGACGAAGGCGGTCTCGATCGCGCGCGGCTTTGGAAACAGCTTTAGGGTCGCCGCGGTAATAAAACCGAGCGTGCCCTCGGCGCCGATGAACAAATTGCGCAGATCGTAGCCGGTGTTGTCCTTTTTCAGCTTCGACAACAGATTGAGGATGCGACCGTCGGCCAGCACCACCTCCAGCCCGAGCGCCATCTCGCGCGCCACGCCATAGGCCAATGCGGCCGTGCCGCCGGCGTTGGTGGAGAGATTGCCGCCGATGGTGCAGCTTCCTTCCGCGCCGAGCGACAGCGGAAACAGCCGGTCGATCTCCGCGGCCTTCTGCTGCGCGATTTGCAGCACCACGCCGGCCTCGCAGGTCATGGTGTTGGAAGCGGCGTCGATCTCGCGAATTTTGTCGAGCCGGCGCATCGAGACCACCACCTCGCCGTTGTGCGGAGTCTGGCCGCCGACGAGGCCCGTGTTGCCGCCCTGCGGCACCAGCGCGAGTTTGTGCTCGCTGGCGATCTTGCAGATGGCGGACACCTCGGCGGTCGAGCCCGGGCGCAGCACCAGAGGCGAGCGGCCGTGAAACAAATCGCGCTCCTCGGTGAGGTAGGGCGCGATGTCGGCGGCATCCGTCACCGCATATTTGTCGCCGACCACGGCGCGAAAGCGCGCGACCAGGTCGGGCGAAAGCGGTGGCGTGACGGCGGCGGGCTTGACGATATTCATGGTCGCGTCTCTTTTTATTCTTGTCTTCTTGTACTCTGGCTCAAAACTTCAGCTTCGGCCGATCGCGGCGCGGCGCAGCCGGTCGTTGATCGCTTCGCCGAGGCCGTGATCCGGCACCGGCATCACCGCGATGCCGCGCGCGCCTTTGCCGTCGAGGCTGCGAAGATAGCCGAAAAGATTGGCGGCGGCTTCCGCCAGATCGCCGCGCTCGGAAAGATTCATCACCGTGATCGCCGTCTCATGTCCCGCGACGGGGAGGGGACCGAACGCCAGCAGCGTCTCGCCGGGCGCGACGCTTGTGGCCTCGAGCCGCACCGGCGTGCGCGGCGCGTAATGCGAGGCCAGCATGCCCGGCGCCAGCGGCGCCGCGGCCTCGCCGGCCGCTTCCTCGGGGACGCCGGCCAACGCGCGGCCAAGCACGCGCTCGATCGCCTCGCGCGGCAGCCCGCCGGGACGCAGCAGCAGCGGCGTCTCGAAGCATCCGACAATGGTGGATTCGACACCGACCTCGACGCGGCCGCCATCGACGATCAGATCGATCCGTCCGGAGAGGTCGCTTTGCACATGGGCCGCCGTGGTCGGCGACACATGGCCCGACAGATTGGCCGACGGCGCCACCACCGGGCCGCCAAACGCGCGCAGGATGTCGCGCGCGACCGGGTGGGCGGGAATCCGGATCGCGACGGTGTCGAGGCCCGCGGTGGCGAGATCGGCCACTGGGCAGCCCTCGGCCTTGGGCAGCACCAGCGTCAGCGGCCCCGGCCAGAATACTTCCGCGAGCCGGCCCGCCAGCGCGTCAAAACGCGCGATTTTGCAGGCCGCCTCGAGGTCGCCGACATGGGCAATCAGCGGATTGAAGGCGGGCCGGCCCTTGGCCTGATAGAGCCGGGCCACCGCCTGGGCGTTGGTGGCGTCGGCGCCGAGGCCGTAGACCGTCTCGGTCGGGAACCCCACCAGCCCGCCGCCCGCCAGCGTCCGCGTGGCGGCCGCCGTGGCAGCCTCGCCGGCCGGCAAAATCTGCGTTTTCAGCCCCACATTCACCGGGTCAGGCATCCTCAATTGAGCTTCTTGCGGTATGCGAAACCCAAGGCTATAAGCCGCGTTCTTGTCGGAGCGTGGCTCAGCCCGGTAGAGCACTGCGTTCGGGACGCAGGGGTCGCAGGTTCGAATCCTGCCGCTCCGACCATTCATTCAAGTACTTATACTTTCGGTGCTTTTGGCACGCAACGATTTGCGCCCGTGGGGTCGATATTCCGGTTAGGGACTTCGTTTTGGTCCACCGCCTGCGGATTTGCAGGCCCTCGGACCGATGTCGAATGTTTGGCCTGTTGGTCTGTTCTGCGGTGCCGCGGGGTTGGCTTCCGACGCCCGGAAAAGGTCAGGCGACAACCGGGAATCCAACGGCTTTCCGTTGCCTTGATCCAAAATCTGAACCTGTTCGCCGAAGGGCGATGGCTGTTGCGACCCTCGGTACGGCCGGCATCAGCGCCGCCTCGATTGTTCGTGTCGCGATGCGCTGAACTCAATTTGTCGAAAATTCCGACCCGGACGAGAAGGTGACATTGGGCGTGTTCCGCTATTCGGCAAAACCGATCAAAATTGAACAGCCGAATTCGAGCTGACGATAGATGCTGTTCCTCATCACCGCGATTTCAGCAGGGCCCAACATCGGTGACCGAGAGTGTTGTGCTCCCGCCTATCAAAGGGATGAGCATCATGCCCCAATTCCGGCAGGTAATCTGTTCGAAGTGCCAATCTGAAATGCTTTTGGGTCGCATCAAGGAAGGCCCCTCAGGTCATGACCTGAGGGTCTTTCAATGCCTTCATTGCGCGCACGAAATCAAGACGGCGGTGAAGCTCGGCGATCCCATGCAGTCGAAAAGGACGTTGGAATGGCTGCAGGGTCAGCTGGCCGCACCAAGGTAGGGCAGCCTCCGCATGACAATGCATTGCGACGCAGGTCGCCGGTCCTGACAAGCCGCGCCATGCAAGGCGGAGCTACGTCTTGCTGACGATAAATTCCAGAATGATGTCCGAAATTTTCCTTGATGCTGAGCTGAAATTTTCCTTGATGCTGAGCTCAAGTGCAAATTCGGTCACAGCTCTCCGCCCAGATCGTTACGCTGAGCGGCGCCCAGGGTATGGTCGTCTCGGTCACGCATTCCACTTTTGGGTCGAGACAAGACCGATACCCGGCAGCGGCTGGCGAGGCCCGGTCGGAGACGGGAGGCCGTTATTCGCCGCGCCTGAGCTCGGGCTTGTCATGCAATACCGCGCTGAGCAGCGAATTGTGGACCTCAATATGTCCATTGTAATCGATGAAGCCCAGTCTACGAAATTTGTTCATGAAAAAGCTGACGCGGGAACGGGTGGTGCCGATCATCTCAGCCAATGTTTCCTGGCCGATGTGTGGACTGATCGGCTGGGGGGAGCCTTCCTTGCCGAAATTCGCCAGCAGCAGCAGCATTCGCGCAAGCCGCCGTTCGCTGGAATTGAATAGTTGATCGATCAGGTCCTCCTCGATCCGGCTGTTCCGGGTGAGAAGATATGCCATGAACAGTTCCGAAAACGCCGGCTGGTCGTGAAGCGTGGCGATCATCGCCGCCCTCGTAATCGCCGTGACGACGCAATGTTCCATCGCGGTTGTCGTGGAGATGCGTAGCTTGTGCCCGTTGAGGCAGCCTTCACCGAAAAACTGGCCCGGTTCGAGGATCCCAACCACCGCTTCCTTGCCCTGATCGGACAAGACCGTCAGTTTGATCTTGCCTTGCTGAAGGTAATAGACCGTATCGGCGACGTCGCCCTGTTCGAAAATATTCTGGCCCTTTTCAAATTCAACGATCGTCTTGCCCACTCCGACCTTCGCCAGAGAGGCCTGCGCGTCAAATTTATCCTTGATTGATCTATCCAACCGAAGTCCCTCGTCGGCATCGTTGCCGGGCGAGATAGCAACCATGCACTGTAATCCGATCGCCAACGATACGTGGTTTTACCTTAATTTACAACTATTGGCTGGTACTGTTCCATGTTGCTCTGTGCGTCGATCTGACGCCGATCCCAGAGCTCGCGATCAGCAGCCGCGCGGAACGAGGAGTGCCGGAGCTTCTGGCGACCATCTGCCGGGAATTTGGTCAGCCCGGTTGAACCATTGCCCGCCATCGAACGCCTCGGCAGCGTTCGGGCGGGCGGCGGGGCGTCGTTTCCTGGCTTGACGCGCCGGCCGTCGAGCATCGATTCGATTTTCGCGGCGATGCGTGCAACGCGATCGATCGTCCGGATCAGGTTTTGCGCGGCCGGGTTCCGGTCGGACGAACCGGGCGCGCGGCACGACTGATCGCCTTCCCGACACTGCGCACGGATTGAACTATCCGCGCCGTTTCGACTTTGCCGCCGGACGCGACTTTTTCTTTTTTGCGACGGCCGGTTTTCGGACGCGCTTGGCGCACGACTTCCGTTTTTTGCCCGCGGCGGTTTTTTTGCTCGCCTTCGCTGCTTTAGCCCGGCGAGGCGTCTTCGCCGCTGGTGCCTTTCGGGTCGTTTTTTTGGCCTTGCGGGCTGGCCTCGCTTGAGGCGGTGCAGGCGCGGGCGCTCCGCCGGCCATTGCCTCGACTTGATCGGCGACGATGGCGGCGGGTAGGCCGGGATCGGCGAGGGAAGAGGTGTTGAAATCCATCATGAGGGAGTGCACCGGGGCGCCGTTCGGGAACGTGACGACCGCGTCTTGCTCGCGTTGCCAACTCTGCGCTCCCGGAAATCCGCATCCGGTGGGATCGATTTCCGGGAGGCTTGCGATGTTGCCCGTGAACGGATGGGGACTGGCGTTCGGTACTTTCCAGCAGAAGAAGCGCACATTGGGCGCGGGGTTCATGGCGTGGATCAGGTTGGCGATGGCGTGGGAGCAGTAGATTCCAGGCTGCGCCCGGCCATCGGCCGCGACCGTGGAAATCCAGGCCCGGATATAGTCGGTGCTTCCAGTGGCACTGAGCCCGCCGGATTCCCAGTCGAGATATACAAACGATCCCCGCGCAAAGCCCTCGCCGGCGACGAGTTTGCAGGCGGCCGTTCCGTCGATGGCTCCCTGTGCCTTGGTCAGGATGCTCGATGGCACATGGCCGCCGGTTCCGGTGCTTGGATCCTGCTGTCCGACATAGATCGGAAGCACGCCCCACTTCTGCCGGATGGCTCCAAGCGTTCCCATCCAGCCAGAGTTCGGCCGGTTCGGCGCGGGAGCCAGATAGTAGCCGCACCAAACGAGATTGGTGTTGGCTTTCAGCCAATCCATCGCGGTACCCGGATATTGCAGGATGTCAAAACCAGCGTGAAATGCCATCGACTTTCCTTACCCCCCGTTGTGACCCGGCGTTTTCGTAACGCCAGGAAGGAAGACCGCCGATCGGGACGCGTGCGCCGCGCACCCGTCCAGGTAGTATATTCACCGCGCCTCCATTAATATTGCCGGTCGTGCTGGATCACAATCCTATAGCAGCGCATCGCGGGCGCGGCCGGCGCTTTCTTAAGCGCTCGCCGAGATCGAGGTCGCCGTGCTCGACGAAAAGCCGGCAGGTTCCGCGCACGGAAGCGGGCGGTAGCCGTATTCGTTGCAGCCGGTCGCCGGATGGATCGCAACACGCGTCACCGCCGGAGATGAGGAGATGCTCGAGCGGCGCCATGAGTTCGCGCAGCCCGGGTTTTGGACGACGCGAGGATCGATCCGAGACAGGAAAATAGGCCGTCGCGTCCAATCCGCCGCGGCCGGCACCCGCCGTCGCCAATCCGCTGCTTCCGGTCGCCGTCGCAACCTTCCGGCTTTCCGGTTGCATGGAGAGCGGTACGCTACCGTTTCTCGTCCGGGGGGAGGTCAATGTGGTTAACGGAAGCTTAACGGGACGGGCGCTCCACGTTCCGCTTTCTCTGCGTTAACGATTTCGAAATCAATTCTGGCAAGCAAAGGAGCGCCCACGCGCGATGAAGAGTGAAAAAATGCCTGCCCGAGATGAACGTCGAGAATTGGTCCCTGTGATAATCGCGGCGGTCGTGCTGTCGATCGGGATATTTTTCATTTGGTCCGACCTGCGCGACGGCGCGCGTAGTCTCGACGATGACGCGATCACGTCTTCCGTCGTCGCCCGCGCCGGCGCTACCTTGACCCCATTGGAGCCGCCGACCCGTTTGGTCGTGCCGCAGACCACATTCGTCGCGACCCCTTCGACCGTCGGCCGCAGCGCGCGCTGACGTCAATCGCCATCCGCCGTCACGGCATAGGTCAGGCGCACGGCGCCGTGCTCCAGCGTTTCACAATTCCGCAGCGAAAGTTTCACCCGGATTGATGACGACGAGCGTGCGGCCCGTCGCGGCCGGCCGCCATTTGCCGTCGATATGCAGTTGGACCGAAGGATAGCTCACGATCTTCTCCTTGATTTTTTTGCCATCCGCCGCACGCAGCGCCCGGCGGCCAAGCCCTTTTGCGGGCGGTACAGTACCGGCGGCGGGCAGGGCGCGGCCAAGATCGACCGCCGCCCGCGGCAGCAGCATTTTACGGCACGGCCCGGCCGATGCCGCGAAAACGAGAAAGCCTTTGACACGGCCGATCGCATTTGGCGCTGAGTTTGTCTATTGAAACGCGGGTAGTTACGATGATTCGATCATGGCGCTAAGCATCAAGAAACGTCGGATCGTGGAACGGCTGACCGCCGATTCGGCGAACAATTCCGCAGGTGTGGTTCGCAATCTCGCCGACCTGTTCAACCGCCGCATCGAGAGCCCGTCGATCCGCCGCATCCTGCTGGCGGCGGTCGACAGTTTCTCGAAGACCGGCTTTCACGCGGCGAGCACGCGCGACATCGCGAAGAAGGCAAAACTCAGCCCGGCCGCGGTGTACGTTCATTTCCAGTCCAAGGAGGAACTGCTCTACACCGTCGTGGCCATCATTTCGGAATGGGTCTACGACCAGGTGATCGCCGCTTCGCGCGAGCCCGGCCGTCCGGCGGAACGATTGCGGCGCGTGGTGCAGGTGCACGTGGCTTCGCATGCCGCGATGCGCACCGCGATGTTCGTCGCCAATTTCGAGTTTCATTCGCTGAACGCGACGCAACGAAAGAAAATACTTCGCTACCGCGATGCCATCGAGCAGGTGTTCGAGAGCTGCATCAAGGCCGGCTGCGACGAGGGCAGTTTCCACGTCGAGAAGATCGGTCTCACGCGGGTCGCGATCGTGTCGCTGTGCGTATCGGTGCTGAACTGGTTTTCGCCCGGCGGCAAGCTGTCGCCGGAGCAGGTCGGCGACTATTACGCCGATCTGGTGCTGTCGATGTTGCGTGCCGACGTCTCGCGCAAGCGAGCCGGGCGGGAGCCACGCGCGGTCAAATAATTGACCGCCAGGCGAGGCAAAGGCCCGGCGGTAAAACGCCGGGCCTTTTCCTACTTCTTCTTTTGTGCTTCGGATCGGATGCGTTCGAGCAGTTTCAGAAACTCTGCCGTTTCCTCTTCGATGCTTTTAGAGGGTCGTTTCTGGAAGGGTATCACTTCGGACATGGTAGAACCTCCCCGGGGGGTACGACCGCGCTGCAGGTCCATTTTGCCGGCAATTGCCGCATTTCTACGGCGCTGGCCGTTTCGCCGGCTTAAGACCCGCCATAATTGATTGAGCTTCAGCACAGCCGCGGATGACCGCAAAAAAGTACAAGATTTCCGGGATATTCCCGGTTCCGCTTGGTCTAGAGCCAGTCGTCTTGGACTGGCGGTTTCCCGGAGCGAAAAGTGATGAAGAAGCTGATGGTCGTGTCGGTTGTGGCTGTGCTGACCGGGTTGTCCGTTCCGGCGACGGCGCAGCAGGCCGGCGTCAGCGCGACCGATACGGAAATCAGCATCGGCAATGTGATGCCGTACACCGGGGAGCTTGCCGCGTTCGCCTCGATCGGCAGGACCGAAGCGGCCTATTTCGACATGATCAACGAGCGGGGCGGGGTCAACGGCCGCAAGATCAGGTTTTTGACCTATAACGACAACTCGGATCCGGAGATCGCGTCCGCACAGCTCCACAAGCTGGCAGACGAGGACAAGGTTCGCCTGATGTTCGGCTCGTTCGGACTGTCGAGCAATCGCACCATCAAGACCTATCTCAACGCGCAGGAGATTCCGCAGCTCTTCATCGCGTCCGGCGACGATGAATGGAGCAATCCGAAGAAGTTTCCGTGGACGATGGGCTGGCAGCCGGCGTTTCGCGCCGAGGGGCGGATCTACGCCAACTACATCGGGGCGCTTTATTCCGGACAAAAGATCGCCGTGCTTTGGCAGAACGACCAGTTCGGGCGCGATTTGTTCAGCGGGTTGCAGGAAGGGCTCGGCGACCTGTCCCGGATGATCGTCTCCGACATCACCTTCAACATTTCGGACAAATCGATCGATTCCCAGATCGACGTGCTGCAGGCCTCGGGCGCGCAAATCCTGGTGTTCGACGGAGCGCCTGCGGTCGCGGCGCTGGCGCTGCGGCGGATGGCGGAAATCGACTGGCATCCGGTTTTCTTGCTCGACAACGCGTCGGCGTCGATCGCCAACGCGCTGCGGCCGGCGGGTCTGGAGAACTCGATCGGCGTGATCTCGACCGCGTTCCTCAAGGACGCCGGCGATCCCGCCTGGAAGGACGATCCCGCCATGAAGGCCTGGTCGTCGTTCATGGACAAATATTATCCCGACGGCGACAAGGCCGACGGCAACACCGTGTTCGGTTATGCCGCGGCGGAAACGCTGATCGAGGTGCTGAAGCAGTGCGGCGACGATCTGTCGCGCGAGAACATCATGCGGCAGGCGGAGTCCCTGAAGAATTTTCGCAGTTCGCTGGCGCTGCCGGGCATCATGATCAATACCGGACCGGCCGACTTCCATCCGATCGAGCAGATGCGGCTGGTGCAGTTCGACGGCAATACCTGGCAGCCGATCGGCGAAGTCCTCGAAAGCGCGTTTCTCGGCAACAACAACTGAGGCCAATCGGGGCCCGGTTCGCCGATCGGAACGCCTTTTCCCTTGCCTGGCCGGACGCGGACAAAGGTGCGCCTTCTGCTTTGACATTCCTCGGCCATTGATGGTGACATGGCGCGGATTGCCGGATAGCCCTGTCTTGAGCTATCTCTCGACCAAACGAGTAGCGCAGAACGTCACGCGAGGAGCCGTTGTCCCGATGCCTGATTTCGACCGTGTAATCGAACGCCGCGGCACGCACGCCAGCAAATGGGACATGATGACCAAGCTGTCCGGCATTCCGGCCGCGGACGGCATCCCGATGTGGGTCGCCGACATGGATTTTGCGGCGCCTGACGGGGTGACCGAAGCGCTGGCGTCGACCGTCGAGCGGGGCGTTCATGGCTATTATGGCGACACCGGCAGCTGGACCGAAGCGCTCGCCGGCTGGGTTGCGCGGCGGCACAAACTGTCGATCGATCCGGCGTGGGTGAGCCCGACCCCGGGCGTCGTCTCGGGGCTCGGCCTGATCCTGCAGGCGGTCACCGAACCGGGCGACGAGGTCGTGCTGTTTCCGCCGGTCTATCATGCCTTCCGCCGCATCGTCGTGGCCAATGACCGGCGCATCCTTGATGCGCAACTGGTCGAGCGCCAGGGCCGTTACGTGATGGACCTCGATGCGTTGCGCGAGAAGCTGACGCCGCGGACAAAGATCGTGTTCTTTTGCAGCCCGCACAATCCGGGCGGCACGGTCTGGTCGCCGGAGGAAATCCGCGCGCTCGCCAGCTTCTGCGCCGAACATGATCTGATCCTGGTGTCCGACGAAATCCATTGCGACCTGGTATTCGACGGCGCGAAGCATACGCCGACCGTCATTGCCGCACCCGAAATCGCCGATCGCCTGATCACCTGCGTCGCCGCGACCAAAACCTTCAATCTCGCCGGCGCCCATATCGGCGTCTGCGTCACGTCCAATCCGGATTTCAAGAAGCGGATCGACGCACGGATCATGGCGAGCGGGCTCGGCTCTCATAACGCGTTCGGCATGATCGCGACCGAAGCGGCGTGGCGAACCGGCGAGACGTGGCTGGATCAGTTGTTGCCGTATCTCGCCGGCAACCGCGACCTGCTGGACCAGCGGATCGAGGCCGCGGCGCCCGGCGCACGTTCAATGCGGCTCGACGCAACCTATCTCGGCTGGGTGAATTTTTCCGGCACCGGGCTTAAAGCGCCCGACGTCGCCGAGCGGGTCGCGGGCCGGGCGCGGATTTTTGCCAGCCCCGGGCCGCAATTCGGGCCGGGCGGCGAAACCTGTCTGCGCTTCAATTTTGCCACGCCGCGCCCGATCCTCCTGCAGGCGCTGGATCGGCTCGATGACGCGTTCCGCGATATCAGGGGATGAACTGGCGGCTGAGTTCACGACATCAGGTTATTTTTCCTTCACCGCACTCAGGATCGGCATCAGGCGCGCGCTTTCGCTTCGCACGAGGTCGGCAAGCGGACCGGGTCCGCGGCGCTCGGGCTCGATGATGTCAGAGCCAAGCTCGGCCAGCCGCTTTTGCACGGCCTCCTCGCCGAGCCCCTTGTTGAGGGCGTCCGCGAGCCTGTCGACAATGGGCTGCGGCGTGCCCTTCGGTGCGAAGGCGGCATAGAACGGCGCGATGTCGAATTCGCCCAGCCCTTGCTCGTAGGAGGTCGGCACGTCCGGCAACATCGGACTTCGTTTCTTCGCGGCGATCGCCAGCGCCCTGACGGCGCCGGCACGGACTTGCGCCAGCGTTCCGAGCACCGGATCGCATTCATAGTCGATCTCGCCCGCGAGCATCGCGTTCAGGACCGGCGCGGTGCCGGTGAACGGCACCATGGTCGGCTTGATGCCGACAGCCGCATCGAGCAGCAGGCAGCCGATATAGGATACCGAGCCGACGCCGGCGTGTCCGACGTTGAGCTTGCCGGCATTGGCCCTGGCGTAGGCGACGAATTCGTGCAGATCGCGGGCGGGAAACTCTTTGCGCACCACCAGCAATTCCGGATATTCCGCGGTCAGCCCGATCGGCTCGAAATCGCTCTGCGGATCGTAGCCGAGATTCGGATAGAACGCCGCGGCCAGCGCATTGGTGCCCATATGGCCGGAGAGAATGGTGTAGCCATCGGGGGCGGCACGCGCGGCGCGAAGCGTTCCGATGGTGCCTCCGGCGCCGCCGACATTTTCGACGATAAAACGCTGGCCAAGATGACGGCTGAAGATGTCGGCGACGATCCGGGCCGTGATATCGGCCGGTCCGCCGGCGGCAAAGGGAACGATGATGGTCACCGGCCGGGCCGGGTAGTCCTCGGCCCGCGCCCCGGTGCTTGCGGCTACCAGCAGAACCAGCGCCGCCGTTATCCAATGCCTTGTCAACATCGCCTCCCTGACGCCGTTTTGATGTAACCATAGGCTGGTTTCGCCGCCGGGCAAGCTTGCACCGGCGATAATCTCATGCCGTGCCCAGATAACGGTAACGCTGATGGCCGATCGCATTCCGCCGCGCAAAAATGTTGGCTTCGTTGCAGCGCTTCTGGCGGTCTGTTTGCTTCATTCCGCCGCGCGTGCGGCTTCGCCCGACAGCGTGTCGCTCAGCGAGTCCTCGATCGCGTGGAGCACCGTCAAATATGCGACCGGGCCGGACAATGGCTTCGTCGACGGCTCGTTCGATCTCAAGACAATTGTCGATCGCAGGTTCAAGACCTGGGTGCTCGAGAACCGCTATCTGAAGGTGACGCTGCTGCCGGAATTCGGTGGCCGCATCCTTTCCATGATCTACAAGCCGACCGGTCATGAACAGCTTTACCGTACCGAAGTCGGCGTGCCCTACGGGATGAAAGCCGGCAATTTCTATTACGACTGGATGATGGTGTATGGCGGCATCTTTCCAACGTTTCCGGATGCCGAGCACGGCAAGACCTGGCTGAAACCGTGGGCTTTCAGGATCGTGAAACAGACGCCCGACGAGGTGACTGTGTCGATGTCGTTCACGGACGATTTTGCATATGCCATGGCCCCAAAGCAGTTCAACAAGGGCGCGACGGGTATCGAGGCGACCTATTTTGTGACGCTGAAGGCCGGCCGCGCCGCGCTCGACGCGCGCGTGGTGCTGAAGAACCCGCATAACCGAGCGATCGACTACGAATACTGGACCTGCACGACGCTGGCTCCGGGTTCCGACCCGAAACATCCCGAGACGAACGGAGCCGCCGAAATCATCGCGCCGATCGAGGCCTACACCACGCCGCACTGGTCGGCCCACGTCGCCGACGGCGACGCGGGGCTGAGTGAGGCGAGGCACCGTTTCGAAAAACTGCGCTATTTCAGGAACTGGCCGACCATGGGCATCGCCTATGCCGCGCCGGACATGCAGGGCGGCAATTTCTGGGGCGTGGTCAACCACGACAACGAGGAGGGGATCATCCGCATCGCCGACAACAATGTGACGCGGGGCCTGAAAATGTGGACCTGGGGATTTCCGTCGTTCACCAACCGGAAAGACGCCCGCAAGGATCCGAACGAAGCGCAGCCCTACGTCGAATTGTGGGCGGGGGTGTCCGACCAGTTTTTTCACAGCGCCAGTCTTCCCGCGCTCGGCGAAGTAACAGTTCCGGAGACCTACAGCCCGACCGTCGGCATGAGCAGCGTGACGCAGGCCAACGACATTATCCTTATCAACCTTTCGGCCGACGCGTCCGCCGTCAATCTTCAGTTCTTCAGTATCGAACCGGACAGGCCATTGCGCGTGACGTTGAGACGCGGCGATGCGGTCCTGTTCAATGACACCGTGACATCAGATCCAGAACACGGAAATCATATTTCCGCGGTCATCCCGGCAGGCCATAGTGGCGAACTGGTACGGCTCACGATCGCGACCGCTGACGGCAAGGAATTGATCGCAACCGAGACCACGATCAAGTAGCAGCGCGCGCCCGATCACCGTCCGCGCTTGGCAGCCCGGCGATTTTGCGCTGGGCTATCTCGTCGACACCTCTCGCCGGCGATGCTAAGGAAACCCTCGATCCTTGCTTCAATTCAACAGCAATGAAAAACGCCGCGCCATAAGGCGTGGCTGACAGAATACAGGGAGTGACGCATGGCCAAGGCACCGCCTTCCGCCAAACGCGACCGCATCAAGGCGTTCACGCCGGCGCTGGTCGATTACACCAATGACGTTGTCTATGGCGACCTCTGGGAGCGCAAGGGCCTCTCCAAGCGCGACCGCAGCCTGATCACGGTGGCCGCCCTGGTCGCGACCTACCGGCCGGAGCAACTGGTGTCGCATCTGACGCGTGCGATCGATAACGGCGTCACCCAGGAAGAAATCACCGAAGTCATCACCCACATGGCGTTCTATGCGGGCTGGCCGGCCGCGATGTCGGCGGCGCAGGTGGCCTATACCGTACTGGTCGAAGGCAACAAGGGGCAATGAAGATGGCAAAGGACGTTGTTGTGGGGTTTGTCGGGCTCGGCATCATGGGTGGCAAGATGGCCACCAATCTGCTCAAGGCCGGATACAAGGTCGTGGTGCACGATCTGCACCGGCAGGCCGCCAGCCATCATGTGCAGGAGGGCGCCGAGTGGGCGGATACGCCGCGCGCGCTGGCGGAAAAATCCGATGTGATTCTTTCTTCGCTGCCGGAGCCCGCCGATGTCGAGCGCGTCGCGCTCGGCGCCGACGGATTGCTCGAAGGCGTCAAAAAGGGCGCGGCCTACTTTGACCTCTCCACCAACTCGCAAAGCGTCGTGAAGAAGATCAGCGCGGCGTTCGCCGCCAAGGGCGCTGACATGCTCGATGCGCCGGTCAGCGGCGGTCCGTCGGGTGCGGCGTCGCGCAAGATGGCGATCTGGGTCGGCGGCGACAGGGCGGCCTTCGACAGGTACAAGCCGGTGCTCGACGCGATGGGCGATCGCGCCGCCTATATCGGGCCGGTCGGCACGGCGACAGTGGCAAAGCTCGTGCACAACATGTCGAGCTATGCGGTGACCGCTGCGTTGGCCGAGACATTCACCATGGGCGTGAAAGCCGGCGTCGATCCGGTGGCGCTGTGGGAAGCGGTGCGCCAGGGCGTCAGCGGCCGCCGCCTGACTTTTGATGGGCTGCTCGAGCAGTTCCTGCCCGGCAAATACGATCCGCCGAATTTCGCGCTCAAGCTCGCCACCAAGGACGTCACGCTGGCGACCGCGTTGGGGCGCGAACTCGGCGTGCCGATGCGGCTGTGCAATCTCACGCATGCGGAGATGCTGGAGGCCTGCAATCGCGGCTGGGACGGGCGCGACTCCCGCGTGATGATGCTGTTGCAGGAGGAGCGCGCGGGCGTGAAGATCGCGTCCGACCCGGAGCGGATCAAACAGGCAGCCGAACGCGCCAAGGCCGGCGGAGCCTGAGCGCAACGCGTCAAGGAGCCGTCATGACCGAGCCCGATTACGAACTGTTCGCGCTGCGTTACGCTACCCGCGAAGCGCGGCGCGGCGATCATTTCATCGGCGGCGACCCGCATGACGGGCCGATGCCGATGGATTACTTCGTCTGGGTGGCCAAAGGCGGCGGGCGCACGTTCGTCATCGATACCGGCTTCAACGCGGAAGTATCGGCGCGGCGCAAGCGCACCTTCCTGCGCGATCCGGTCGAGGGGCTGGCCGCGCTCGGCGTCGACGCTGGGGAGGTCGGGGACGTTATCCTCACCCATCTGCATTACGACCATGTCGGCAATTTCGACCGCTTTCCGAAGGCGCGGTTTCATCTTCAGGAGCGTGAGCTGAGCTACGCCACCGGACGCTACATGCGCTATCCCCGGCTGTCGCATTCGTTCGAGGTCGAGGATGTCTGCGGCATCGTGCGGCTGAACTACGCGCAGCGCGTGGTGTTCTATGACGGCGACGCGGAGCTCGCGCCCGGCATCACCGTACACGCAGTCGGTGGCCATTCGGCAGGGTTGCAATTCGTCCGGGTCAAGACGCGCCGCGGAATTGTCGTGCTGGCTTCCGACGTCACGCATTTCTACGAGAACATGGCGAGCCAGCGGCCGTTCACGACGGCGTTTCATATCGGCAAGATGCTGGAAGGGTTTGACCGGCTGCTGCAGCTCGCGCCTGACGAGGATCACATCGTTCCCGGCCACGATCCGCTGGTGATGCAGCTCTATCCGGCGCCGACCCCTGCGCTCGAGGGCATCGCGGTGCGCCTCGATGTCGCGCCGTCGGGCAAGGCTCCGCGCCGTGCCGATTATTCGGCATCGCACCGGTAAGAAGTAAATCGCATGCCGTCCTTTTCTCTCGCCCATTTGACCGCGCTCGAACTCGCGCCGCCCGATCTGATCGACGTCGCCGCCGCCTGCGGCTACCAGCATGTCGGGTTGCGGCTGATGCCGGCGGTGGTCGGAGGCCCGGCCTATCCGCTGATGGACGACCCGGCCAGACTGAAGGAGACGATCGCAAGGCTGGATGCGACCGGCGTGACGGTCGCCGATCTCGAGATCGCAGCGCTGCGCGCGGAAGCCGAGGCCGAGTCGTTCACCGCATTTTTCGAAGCCGGCGCGCGGCTCGGCGCAAAGCACATCCTGGTCGCGGCCTATGACCCCGACCTCAAGCGGTTTGCAGACACTTACGCAAGGTTCTGCGAGGCGGCGCGGCCCTATGGGCTGACCGCCGATCTTGAGTTCATGCCGTGGACATCGGTGCCGAACCTGAAGCAGGCGATGCGGATCGTCGACGAGGTCGCTCAGCCCAATGCCGGCCTTCTGGTCGATGCCCTGCACTTTGATCGGTCGCAAAGCCTGACCAGCGATATCGCGAAAATACCCGTGGGCCGGTTGCACTACTGGCAGATCTGCGACGGCCCGGCCGTGCGGCCGACGACCACCGAAGCGCTGATGCATGCCGCGCGTTGCGAACGCTTGTTTCCGAGCGAGGGCGGCATCGATCTGGTCCCGCTGGTCCGCGCCATGCCGGCGGACATCACCGTCAGCATCGAAGTGCCGACCGTTGAACTTGCGAAAACCGTGGACGCGACGACGCGCGCCCGGCGCGCGCTTGATGGCGCCAGGCGGGTCGTTGCGGCCGTAAGATAGCTGCGACGCGCTTATGCGGCTGCGCTCTTCCTGATCTGGAAGCCGAAGCGCGGGAAGTGGACATGCACGACGCCGGCGCGCGGATCGACGCGCTTGATCACCGATTCCGCGTTCGACAGGCCGACCAGCGTGCCGGCGACGGGATCGGTGCCATAATCGGTGGCGGCCACGGTGACGGCTTCGCCGGGCTCAAAACCTTGATCGGCCGCGACCGCGGTTGGCGCATGCCCGCCGGCATTGGCCGCGACGGCGACGGCGTCGCTTCCGCTGATCTCCCGATGCTCGTGATGGCCGATCGCCAGCACTCTATTGAGCCAGGTACCGACGTCAGGATAATTCCTAAGCAGCGAGACCACCGGCGCCGCGCGGCGGATGAACCACAGGCAATGCGCCACCGAAAAATCCGCGATGCAGGCGGAAGAACCAAATAGCCACGGCCCGCCCTTGGCGAGCTGCGCCTCGAGTGCCGACAAAAGGGTCTTCAATTCAGCCGCGCCGTCGGACAGCGTCGGGCGCGGAAAATTGCCGCGCATCGCGGCGCGGTCGGCGGCAAACGCCTTCAACTGATCCGGTGACGACGCTGCGAGGATCGCCGGGATTCCCGCCGGCTGCATCGCCCACACCACCGATTCCTGGAACAAATAGCTGTCGGCCCACTGCGCCAGCGCCGCTGCCATCGGCCGATCCGTGGGATAGAGCGTCGGCATCGGCTGCCGTGCCTCCAGCACGCGGGCGATCAACGCGGTGTCGCAATAGATATCGGCGTCAATTTGCAGCACCGGGGTCTTGCGATAGCCCCCGGTCAGCGCGACGACGTCGGGCTTCGGCATCACGGAAGGAACCTCCACCCCGCACCAGGCAAGGCGCTTGAAGCCGAAGATGAGCCGGATTTTCTCCGAAAAGGGTGACATCGCGTAGTGATGCAGGATCAGTTCGGGCATTGCGTTTCCCTCAGACGTGTTTGGTGAAGATGCGTATCACTGCGCCTTTGACCGGCGGCTTCGCATCATAGAGATCAGAAGCGATCTGTTCGATCCGGTCGCGATGCGTCACAAAAAGCGCCTGGCGCGCCAGGCTTTCGGTGCCCTTGGCGCCGATCAACTGGTCCATAGCGGCGTCGCTGATCCGGCATTCGACCGCTTCATCGCCGTTCATCATCACGAACGTGAAGGCCAGCCGCTCGTTGTCGTAGCCAACGATCTTGCCACGCGTCAGCGGCATCGAAGACGCTCCCCAAAAGGTCAAGCTTCATTACACGCTCGCCGCTCGTCGCTTCAAGCCTCATCAGGTCTCCACGGGCGTGCCGAGGTCGACATTGAAGCCCGGGGCGTATTTGTTCATCCTGATATCGCTGGTGCGGGCATGCGCCTCCATGCCTTCGAGGCGGGAAATGCGCGCCGACAGCGGCGCGATCTGCTTGCAGGCCTCGCGGTTCATGCGTTGCCAGGTCAGCGGCTTGAGGAATTTATGCACCGAAAGGCCCGCGGAATAACGCGCCGCCAGTTTTGTCGGCAGGATGTGGTTCGGCCCGGATATCTTGTCGCCGAACGCCACATTGGTCTCCTCGCCGAGAAACAGCGAGCCGTAATTGGTCAGCCGGGAGTGCCACCAGTCGAGCTCGCGGCAATGCACTTCGAGATGTTCGCAGGCATAGGCATCCGATATCTCGACCATCTCGCCGCGGCTGTCGCACAGCACGATCTCGCCATAGTCGCGCCACGCCGCCGCCGCGGCCTCGCGCGCGGTGGCCGGCAATTTCTCGATCAATTCGGGGACCAGCCGCGCCACATCATCGGCAAGTTTTCGCGATGAGGTGATCAGCCACGCCGGGCTTTCGTGGCCGTGCTCGGCCTGTCCGACAAGATCGGTGGCGACGATCACGGGATCGGCGCTGTCGTCGGCGATCACGGCGACTTCGGACGGCCCGGCAAACACATCGATGCCGACCCGGCCGAACAGCATGCGCTTGGCTTCGGCGACGAACTTGTTGCCGGGGCCAACGATGATATCGGCCTTGCGGCCGCTGAACAGCCCGTTGGCCATCGCCGCGATCGCCTGCACGCCTCCGAGGCACATGATGACGTCGGCGCCCGCGACCTGCATGGCATAGAGCACATGCGGATGAATGGCGCCGCCGTGATATGGCGCGGAGCAGGCTATCACGGTCTTGACGCCGGCGGCTTTGGCGGTGGCGATCGACATGTACGCCGAGGCAATGTGCGCATAGCGGCCGGTGGGCACATAGCATCCGGCGGTGTTGACCGGCACCAGCTTTTGCCCGAGTTGCAGCCCTGGCACGATCTCGACCGTGAAATCATGCACCGAGGCGCGCTGCGCTTCCGCAAAGCGCCGCACCTGCTCGGCGGCAAACGCGATATCCGACTTCACGGAAGCCGGGATATCGCTGGTTTGCCGTGCGATCGCGGCCTGGTCGAGCACTACATCGCCCGACCATTTGTCGAGCTTCAAGGCGTAATCGCGCACCGCCTGTTCGCCGCCCTTGTCGATCGCCGCCAGCATCTCCTCGACCACCGCGCGCGCAGCACCAGTCTCGCTTTCCGGAGTTTTGGCGGCCTTCTTCAGATAGACGACGGACATCGCAACGCCTCTTGTTCTCGGTGCGGATCATGAGCGGCCCGCGCGTACCGGGCCGCTCATGGATTACTTCTTGTCGAACTCGGTCGCGAACGCCTTGAGCCTGGGATCGGCGGCGACGCGCGCCATGTAGTCGCCGGTGATGTAGGTCTTCGGGTCCGGGCTCGACGGCACGGTGCCGACATCGGTCAGGAATTTGCCGATCTCGGAGAACCAGCCGTCGACTTCGGAAGCGCCGTTACTGCGCGACATCAGCTTGATTTGCTCATCGAGTCCGAAGGTCGGCCGCAGCGCGAATTCCTGGTCCATCGAATGCGCGTCGGTCTCGAGCCCGCCCTCCTTGTAGAAGGCGAGCGCCAGCGTTTTCGCCTCGGCCGGATTGGCCTTGGCCCAGGACCAGCCGCGCAGGAACACGGCGAGGAATTTCGCGACCTCGTCGGGATGCTCCTTGGCGAAATCGGCCCGCACCACCAGCGCGCCCGGCACCACCGCGCCGGCATCCGCGCCGGAGCACAGCACCTTGGCGTTGGCGCGTTCCTCCAGCGTGTAGGTGTTCGGCGCCCAGACGCCGGCGATGTCGCCGTTGTTCGAGGTTATCGCGGTGATGATCTGGGCCTGGCCGAGATTGACGAACTGCATGTCGGTCTGCGCCAGGCCGAATTTTGTGAGGCATCTGCGCGCGGAAAAATCCACGGTGGAGTTGGTGGTCAGCAACAGTTTCTGGCCCTTCAGCAATTGCGGGTTGGCCTTGATGGCGTCGAACTTGTCGCCGCGCACCAGCATCGCATTGGCCTTCGATTCGTCATTGGTGATGCCGATGGTCAGGATGTTGAAGCGCACCGCGCCGAGCACCGCCGGCACCGATCCGACGCCGCCGACGTCCCAGGATTTGGCGGCGGAGGCCGCGATCTGCGGCGCGCCGGCCGGGAAGGTCGAGAAGTTTGGGGTCAGTCCCACTTCCTTCCACCAGCCCTTGACGGTGGCGTAGTAGAACGGCAGCGCCCAGTACAGCGAGGGCTGGTAGCTGACGCCGATCGCGGTCTGCGCCAGCGCCGGTGGTGATAACGTGGCGGTTCCCGCGAGCAACGCCGCCGCGATCGCGGTCTTGATGAACTTCGTGATCATGTCGCTTCCTCCCGTTTTCATTGTTCGTATTGCAGAATTCCTTGCTTCTCGTCGGCCGTATCAGGTGTTGTCCGGCTTCTCCTCGCGCAACGATCGCCAGACATGGGTACGCAGATGGATGAAGGATTCCTGGTCCATCACATCCTCGATCTTCTGAAACCGGTTCCAGTTCTCGGCGTTTCGCGCGCTCTTGATGTCCAGCACTTCCTTGATGCGGCCCGGCCGCCGCGTCATGATGACGACGCGATCGGCTAGGTAGACCGCTTCCTCGACGGAATGGGTGATGAACAGCACGGTGCGCGGATTAACCCGGGTCAGCCGCACCAGTTCTTCCTGCATCGCGACGCGGGTCTGCGCGTCCAGCGCTCCGAACGGCTCGTCCATCAGTAGCACTTCGGGGTCCAGTACATAGGCGCGCGCAATGGCGACGCGCTGCTGCATGCCGCCGGACAATTGATGCGGAAAGGCGTCGGCGTGACTTTCGAGGTTCATCAGCCGCAGCGCGCTTGCGATCAACTCGTCGCGCTGCGATTTCGGCAGGTTCTTGTTGCGCAGGCCGAGATCGAGATTCTGCCGCACCGTCTTCCAGGGGAACAGTGCAAAATGCTGGAACACCACCGCCCGCTCGGGTCCGGGGCCCTGGACCTGTTTGCCGCTGACGCTGACCGTGCCGGAGGTCGGTTGCTCGAAGCCGGCGACGATGCGCAGGCAGGTGGTCTTGCCGCAGCCGGAGGGGCCGACGATGGCGACGAACTCCCTTTCGGCGATCTCCAGATTGATATCGTCGATCGCCTTGATGCCGGCGCTGTTGCGGCCAAAAATTTTGCTGACGTTGTCGAAGCGGATCGATCCCATGATGTCAGCCTCTACGCACTGATGCCGCGGCGGCGCAGGATCAGCGCCTCGCCTTGCCGCAACAGCACGTCGATCAGCATGCCGGCCGCGCCGATCGCGATCATCCCGGCCATCACGGTCGGCGTCGAGACATTGGCCTGCGCCTGCACCATCATGAAGCCGACGCCGGCCGCCGCGACGATCAGTTCGGCGCCGACCAGCGATTGCCAGCCGAGACCTGCCGCCACCCGTAGCCCCGCGACAATCGAGGGGACCGAAGCCGGCAACAGGATTTCGGCAATGGTCCGGACATGGCTGGTGCCGAGCATCCGCGAGGCCTCGATCAGGCGCGGGTCGACAAAGCGGGCGCCGCGATAGGCATTGATCAGGCAGGGCGGAAAGGCGCCGGCAAAGATGATCATCACGGGGCCGCCGATGCCGGTGCCGAACCACAGCGCCGCGAACGGCACCCAGGCGATCGGCGCAATGAAACGCAGCGCTTCGAAGATCGGCGCCAGGATGTCGTCGAGCAGCCGGAACCATCCCATCAACAGGCCCAAGGGAATGCCGACCAAGGCGGCGAGGCTGACGCCGACGATGTAGCGCTCAAAACTCGATGCCAGATGCTGCGGCAACGTCGCGCCGGCAAACGGCGTGGTCAGAAGCTGGACGATGCGCGCGACGACATCGAGCGGGGTCGGCAGGAACTGGCGCGGCACCAGGCCAGACACGGTGAGCAACGTCCATATTCCGAGGAAGCAGCCGAGGCCGGCAAAGCCCCATGCGATCGTTTCCCGCAATCTGAGCGGCCGGTCCATCATCGTTCGCTTCCAGCCATGTTCCACTGTAGCGCCCTGCGCTCGACCGCGCCAAGCAGCCAGGTGGTGGCAAAGCCCAGCACGCCGACGCTCAGCATGCCCACCAGGATCATGGCGGGATAGATATCCTGCTGCGCCACGTTGAGCACGAAGCCGAGCCCGACCAGCGCGCCGACCAGTTCGGCCGCGACCAGCGTGGTCCAGGCCGCCTGCAGCGACAGCCGAAGCCCGGTGAAGATCATCGGAGCCGCGGCCGGCGCCAGCACTTCGGTGACGAACCGCCAGCGCGGCGTTCCCAGCATGGTGGCCGCCTCGAGCAGCGGGCGCTCGATACTGCGCACGCCGGAAAACGTGTTGATGACGGAGGGCACGAAGGCCGCGAACCAGATCACCATGATCTTGGCGGCATCGCCGAGACCGAGCCACAGGATGGCGAGCGGGATCCAGGCCAGCGGCGGGATCGGACGTATCAGCAGGAACACCGGATTGATCGCGGCCTCAGTGCGGCGGCTCCAGCCAATCCACAGTCCGAGCGGCACGCCGGTTGCGACCGCAACCGCAAAGCCCATCGCCACCAGCACGACGCTATGGAACGCGTGCGCGGCAAGTTGCGCACCGGCATAGCCGCGGGTGTTGATCTGGACCAAAGCCGACCAGAATTCCGAAGGCGACGGAAACCGTCCGGCGGAAACGAATCCGCTCCAGGCGGTCAGCGCGAACCACAGCGCCACCAGCAGCGCGAAGGTCGAAAGCCCAATCCCGGTTTGCCGCCACTTCGTCATCACCATGATCCGGCTGAAAGCGCTTTCATTAGACCCGTCGGGCTTTTGTCTTGTCAATTGCCTTATTAAACCGAAACAATTTGCTTCACGTCGGCGCGCGAAATATCATGGATGAAAGAAATTTCATTGCGGATCAGGATATGGCTGCGAGCCAACGGGTCAAGCTGCGCGATGTCGCACGCCACGCCGGCGTTTCTCCGGCAACGGTGTCGCGCGCCATCGCGCAGCCCGAACTGGTGAGCCCTACGACGCTGGCGCGGGTGCGCTCCAGCGCGGCGCGGCTCGGCTATGTGCCTGACGGCGCGGCGCGGGCGCTGGCCTCGGGCCGCTCGATGACCGTCGGCGCCGTGGTGCCGACGCTCGACAGCGCGATCTTCGCCCGGACGCTGCAGGCCATGCAGGCGACGCTGGCGCGGCACAGCTATCAACTCCTGGTCGCCTCGCATGATTACAGTGCCGCCGCCGAAGCAGAAGCCGTGCGCACCCTGCTGTCGCGCGGCATCGACGGCCTGATGCTGGTCGGGGCCGAACGCCCCGCCGGCACCTGGCAATTGCTGGAAGCGGCCGGCGTCGCCGTGGTGCTGACCTGGTGCGGCGATATCAGGTTCAATTCGGTCGTGGTCGACAATGAAATGGCCGGGCGGCTCGCCGCGCAGCATCTGATCGAACTCGGCCATAGCAGGATTGGGGCGGTGATCGGCGCGCAGCAGTTCAACGACCGGCAGAAAGCGCGCCTCTCGGGGGTTCGAGCGGCGATCTCCGATGCCGGCTTAAAACTACCGGACTGGCTGGTGACGGAGCAGCCGATGACGCTCGCCGGCGGCCGCAGCGGCTGCTCGCTGATGCTGGCGCTGGAGGAGCCGCCGACCGCGCTGATCGGCGGCATCGATATTCTGGCCATCGGCTGCATCGAGGAAATTCATTCCCGCGGCCGCGTCGTTCCCGCCGACATGTCGGTGGTCGGCATCGACAATATCGAGATGTCCGCGCACGTGTTTCCTTCGCTGACGTCGGTGCATCTGCCGGTCGGGCGGATCGGCGACGTCGCCGCCAATTGCCTGCTGCAGGAATTGGCCGGCGGAAGCGCGCACAGTTCGATCGGGCTGCCGATCGAACTGGTGCCGCGGAAGTCGAGTGCCGCGATCGGATAGTCGCACCGGGCTTTTTGTTTTGACGCGTTTAACGCGAACCGGCTTCCACTTCGCTCGAAAACGCTATGCAGATCAGGCGCCGATCGCATTCTGTGCGATGAGGTTGCGGTAAAACTCGGCGCTGAGTTTGGGAGTCCGCACCAGCGTATCGAAGTCGACGTGATAGAGCCCAAAACGCTCGCGGTAGCCGTGGATCCATTCGAAATTGTCCATCAGGCTCCACAGGAAATAGCCGCGCACCGGCACGCCCTCCGAGGTCGCGCGTTGCAACTGCGTCAAATAATTGCGCAGATACATGATGCGGTCGAGATCGTAGACCTTGCCGTCCGCGGTCAACTTGTCCACCGAGGAGGTGCCGTTCTCGCTGATATAGATGTTCTCGAGATTCCATATCTTCGCCGCGATGCGCGGCACCCAGTAGGCCGCTTCCGGCCCGACCCTGAGCCAGTCCGACAGCATGCGCGGGAACGAGGACGGCATCGGCAGCACGTTGAAACCAGGCGCGCCGTCCTTGGCGGTCACGTAATATTGCGGCGTGTAGATGTTCAGCCCGACGAAATCGATCGGCGAGGAGATGACCTTCAATTCTTCAGCGGTGAATTTCGGCGCATCCTTGCCGGTATAGGCGAGAAAGCCGTCGGTGTATTTGCCCTCCAGGATCACGCCGAGGAAATTCGAGTTGAATTCGCGGGTCGCGATCTCGGCGGCGCGAATGTTCTCCGGCGTGTCGATCGCCGGCACGCAGCCGGTGATGTTCTCGGCCGGGCCGACCCGCGTGCCGGCGCGGCCGTGGGCCCGGATCGCCTGAACGGCCAGGCCGTGAGCGAGCGCTACATTGTGATGGACCTGGTTCAGTTCTCCCGGCGGCAGCCCGAGACCGGGTGCGTCGATCTTCCAGCCATAGCCGAAATTCACGAACCTGCCGACTTCATTGACCGTGAAGATGTTCTTGACGCGATCGGTCAGGTGCTGGGCGATGAAGCCGGCGTAATCGGCGAACGCCTTTGACGTATCGGTGGATTGCCATCCGCCGACCTTGTCCTGCAGCGCTTGCGGCAGGTCCCAATGATACAGCGTCGCATAGGGCTCGATGCCCTTTTTCAGGAGTTCGTCGACCAGCCGGTCGTAGAAGTCGAGGCCTTTTGCGTTCGGCTTGCCCGTGCCTTCGGGAAAGATCCGCGGCCACGCGATCGAGAACCGATAGGCCCTGGCGCCAAGTGCTGCGATCAGGCCGACGTCTTCCTTGTAGCGGTGATAATGGTCGTTGGCGCGGTCGCCGTTGGAGCCATCGTCAACATGGCCCGGCGTGTGCGAAAACGTATCCCAGATCGAGCGGCCGCGGCCGTCTTCATTGACCGCGCCTTCGATCTGGTAGGCCGAGGTCGCGGTGCCCCAGAGAAAACCTTTTGGGAAACTCGCCGGAGCATGAGGATCGGAAGTCGTCTCGGCCTGGCTGCCGTCCGGCTTTGCGGCGGCAATTCCCAGCGCGGAGAGGCCTGCGAGCTTGCCAAAATGCCGCCGGGAGAATTTTCTGAACACGGTCACTCCTGATAGGAATCGATCTGATAGACGGACACCCGATCGAGCTGGAAGGCAACCTGATCCGGGGTCTCGGCGTCGACAAATCCCACGCCCTGAAAATACTTCGCGCCCATCGCCAAATTGATGATCATGTACATCGGATCGTCAAATCCGATGGGGACCCTGATATCGGCGACCGGCTTGCGGTCGATGAAATAGGTGATGCGGTCGCGCTCCCACAGCGCGCCGTAATCGTGGAATTCGTTCGGCGCGGTCGGCACCGTGAAATTCTCCTCGCAGGATTCGATCTTCTGGGTGTCGGGATGCCGCCAATGCGTGGTCATGACGACGGCGCCCGGTTCCTCGCCGCGCCCCTCCACGATGTCGAGTTCGGGTGGCCAGCCGCCGTCATTGGCGAGCAGCCAGAACGCCGGCCAGACCGCGGTGCCGATCGGGATCCTGGCGCGGATTTCGAAATAGCCGTGCTTTTGCGCGAACGAATTCTGCGTGGTCAGGATGCCCGATATGAATTCATTGTCGAACAGCACCGGCTTCAGCTCGGGCGGCGTGCGGGTTGCCACGATCGAGAGCACGCCGTCGTGGATCTTGAACGGGTCGAGCCCGAGCGGTGTGGTTCCGCGCCCGGCGTAGCGCGGATCGACATAGATCTGCTGCTCGCCATTGGCGCTGGTCTTGCGCTTGAAGTCGGAGCCGTCGCCGCCCCAATAGCGCGCGTCCGGCCACGCCGCGCCGCCGGCGTAATGCGGCGTCCATTTGCCGTTCGACAGCGGGTGCTCGTTGAAATCGTCGTGGAAGGTCAGATGCATCGCGACCGGCGTCAGCGGCACATGCTCCGCGATCACGATGCGGCGGCAGGTGGCGACGGCCGGATCGCCGGCGACCTGCAACGAAAGCTGCGCCGGCGCATCCGCAAGATCAACCTGCTGCGCCGAAGCCGGAATCAGCGTCGGCGTCAGCGCGATGAAAAAACCGGCAACGAGCGGCAAGGGTCTGGATGTCACGTCGATCCTCGGTTTCCGCAGGAATTTTTATGCGGGACTTGCGGCGATCGTTGTACAGGATCGCCGCGGAGGATTCTTTGACGGAAATGACGACTTTTGCCGGAGGGCAGGCCTGTGGTTCGCAGCGGCGGGTTTGACCAGCCGCTTATCGTATTGACCCGACACGCGATTCAGCCGCCTGGGGCAGGCGGCCGCGGGTGAGCGAGATGGCGCGGGCCGTGCGCTAGTGCGGCGGGCCGGCGGCCCCGAGCTTCGCAGCCTGCGCTTCGTGCTCGGAGCCGTAGTCCGGCTCGAAATGCGCCAACCACAGTTCGAGCGCCGCGAGGAAGGCGACCATCACGCCGATCAGGATGCTGACATGCATTGCCCTGGTGTGGACGAAGCCGATCACCCACGGCGAGATCACCAGCCAGACCCCGAGCAGCAAATTGAGCCACTCCTCCCAGTCGGAGAAGGCGACGATGGCCGCGATCGAGATCGCGGTGATCGCGGCGCCCGCGGCCCAGATCTCGATCCGCACCTTTTCGCTGACATAGGCAAACAACCAGGGTGACACGAACAGGAACAGCCCGAACGCCACGGCGTAGCAATCGAGCGCAGAGGTACGGCGGAATTTCATCGCGGTGTCCTCCAGTCAGTCTGGCAAGGCTCATGGTATGCCTCCCGCGATCAGTTGATTATTCAACTGTCGTTTATGCGACTATCGGCCAAACCCGCTCGCGCGCCCGGTGTTCCGGCGGAACCTGTTCCTCCGGAACACACCGGCCCGCGGCTGATCAGGCGTGACGGGAGATCACATCGACCACTTTCTTGTCGTTCGGGTTGACGATCACGAGCTTGTTGTCGAGCCGCGCGTAGTCGTAGGGCTTTAGCGAGGACACCAGCGCGGCGACCTTGGCCGGCACAGCCTGAATGGTGACGTCGCCGGGGATCGTGGCGCCGACCGACGCCTTGAAGTTCGACGGCGCGGTCTGGTTGCTGGCCTCTTTGCCCAGATCCTTCCAGGCGATGCGTTGCTGCGCGCGGGTCAGCGTCAAATTGTCCTTGGCCATCGATTGCATGGTTGATGTTTTCGACATCGCATTCGACGCCATGTTCGACGTCGCATCCGATTTGGCGTGCGTGTCGGCGGCGGATGCCGTGCCGATGCCGGCGACGAGCGCTGCTGCCGTGATGGCGATGAGATGAGATTTCATGGCGGTTCTCCAAAAATGAGCCGCCCCCAGCGGATAGAAATTTCGCGACGACGAAATGTTCCCTTACCGATCGTTCATCCAAAGGATGCGGTGCTTGGTCGCAGCGTTCTTGCAAAACGTTAATCGTCCGAAAAGGACCACGTAATGTGCAGTCGCCATGTTGAGCGCAAGGAATTTTCGAGGAGGGATTCTCGATACGGGGTTCTCGAAACCGGCTTTCCTTCGTTCAACATTGGAGACGTGACATGCAAGATCGAAATCAAGATCAATCGAATGCTTCGCAACCGACACCACGCAAAATCCTGAAGCCGCGCCGCTTGGCGCTGCTCGCTTCCGCCGCCGGCCTCAGCCTCGCGGTTCTCGCCGCCGGTCCCGGCGGCTATCTGTCGTTCAACCTGCCGGCCTTCACCTCGTCGGCGCATGCGGCTGAAACCACCGCGAACGCGCCTGGCTTTGCCGACCTCGTTTCGAAGGTCAAACCCGCGGTGATTTCGGTGCGCGTCAAGATCGACGGCGACGCCGAGAACGGCGCTTCGATGCAGAACGAGCGTATGGATTCCGACCAGTCCGATTCGCCGTTCGAACAGTTCAGGCGTTTTGGCTTCCGCGTCCCCGGCGGCATGCCGCAGCGCCACGAGGTCATCACCGGTGAAGGCTCCGGCTTCTTCATTTCGCCCGATGGCTATGCCGTGACCAACAATCACGTGGTCGACCATGCCCAATCGGTTCAGGTCACCACCGACGACGGCACCGTCTATACCGCCAAGGTGATCGGCACCGACAAGAAGACCGACCTCGCGCTGATCAAGGTCGACGGCAAGAAGGACTTTTCCTACGTGAAATTCGCGGACACGCAGCCGCGCGTCGGCGACTGGGTGGTCGCGGTCGGCAATCCCTTCGGCCTCGGCGGCACCGTTACCGCGGGCATCGTTTCCGCGCGTGGCCGTGATATCGGCGCGGGACCTTATGACGACTACATCCAGATCGACGCGCCGATCAACAAGGGCAATTCCGGCGGTCCGGCGTTCGACACCAGCGGCAACGTGATCGGCGTCAACACCGCGATCTTCTCGCCGTCAGGCGGGTCGGTCGGCATCGGCTTCGACATTCCGGCGGCGACCGCCAAGCTCGTGGTCAACCAGCTCAAGGACAAGGGCTACGTGACGCGCGGCTGGCTCGGCGTCCAGGTGCAGCCGGTGACATCAGACATCGCCGACAGCCTCGGCCTGAAGCAGGCGAGGGGCGCGATGGTCGACAATCCGCAGGACGGCAGTCCGGCGGCCAAGGCCGGCATCGAGGCCGGTGACGTGATCACCGCGGTCAATGGCGCCGAGGTCAAGGATGCCCGCGATCTCGCCCGCAACATCAGCATGATCGCGCCGGGCAGTTTGGTGAAGCTCGATGTCCTGCACAAGGGCCAGGCCAAGACGCTCACCGTCGCGCTCGGCGAAATGCCGAACGACCGGCAGGCCAGTGCCGAGGGACAGCCGTCGAAGGAAGCCGCGGACACGCCGCATCTCGGGCTGCAGCTTGCTCCCGCGACCGACGTTCAGGGTTCCGGCGACAAGGGCGTCGTGGTGATGGCCGTCGATCCGGACGGTCCGGCGGCGGAGCACGGCTTCCGTACCGGCGACGTCATCCTCAACGTCGGCGGCAAGAGCGTCTCCAATGTCGGTGACGTCCGCTCGGCGCTGAACGAGGCCAAGGGCAGCGGCAAGCACAGCGTCTTGATGCGGGTCAAATCAGCCGATGCGACCCGCTTCATCGCGGTGCCGCTGAAAGGCTGATCGGGTGCTGATCGCGTTGAAGCGAATGTGACGTACGAACAGACAAGGCCAGGCGTCGCCTGGCCTTGTCTTCAATGCGTTGCCGGTCTTTGCTGCCAAAGCGCCGGCGACGATGGAACCCACTGATCGGAGTTATCGGATGAACCCAGCCAATTCTCCCCCCGCGGAATCGACCGCGCCTCCCGTTGCCGTTCACAAGCTGCTCTCCGGCCAGAAGGCGCTGGTGACCGGCGCCAATTCCGGGATTGGCAAGGGCGTCGCGATCGCGCTCGGCGAGGCCGGCGCCGATGTCGTGGTCAATTATGTCGACGGCGACGATGCGGCGAACGACGTGGTCGCGTCGATCAAGAAGGCTGGCAGCAATGCCTATGCGCACAAGGCCGACGTTGCGTCGGAAGACCAGGTCGCCGCGATGTTTGCGCGAATGAAACAGGAATTCGGCACCACTGACATTCTGGTCGCCAATGCCGGGCTGCAGCGCGATTCGGCGTTTCACGAAATGACGCTGGCGCAATGGAACAAGGTTCTCGACGTCAACTTGACCGGCCAGTTTTTATGCGCGCGCGAGGCGGTACGCGAATTTTTGCGGCGTGGGGTGGTGCCCGAAATTTCCAGCGCGGCGGGCAAGATCATCTGCATGAGCTCGGTGCATCAGGAGATACCGTGGGGCGGGCATGCCAATTACGCGTCGTCCAAGGGCGGCATCAAATTGCTGATGGAGAGCCTGGCGCAGGAACTCGCGCCGAAGAAGATCCGCGTCAACGCGATCGCGCCCGGCGCGATCCGTACCCCGATCAACACCGCGGCCTGGCAGACCAGGGAAGCCTATGATGCGCTGATGACGCTGGTTCCCTATGGCCGCATCGGCGAGCCCGAAGATATCGCGCGCGCCGCGGTGTGGCTTGCCTCTGATCATTCCGACTATGTCGTCGGCACCACGCTGTTTGTCGACGGCGGCATGACGCTCTATCCCGGCTTTGCCACAGGCGGTTGATCGGCAGCCGACCAAAGTGCCTTTGCGGTGCGGGAACAAGGGCTTGCACGCGCGCGTTTTCCAATGGTGTGGACATGCCGCGGTAACCTTGCCCGCAACATCCACTGGCATTAACCAAGGCCGCTTCCTAAATCAGATGGCGTTGGCTTTTTGAGTTGTTCGGGAGACCTCCGATGGTCCCTAAAAATGTTTTTGCCGTCATGATTTGCGCGACGCTTCTGGCGTGGAGCGGCAGCTCTTTTGCGGCTGACTATCAGCCCGGTGACTTCCTGAATCTCGATTTGTCGAAGGCGGTGCTGTCACCTAAGCGGCTCGGTCCAGCAACCGAATTCGCGCCATTCCCGATCAAGGCCGACACCGGCCCTGTTAAGCCGGCCGCTGCAGCCAGCGCCGAGCCGAAAGCCGCGCCTGCGGCCGTCGCCCACAAGGTCCGCACGGCGCGTGTTCACGTCGAAAAGCCGCTCCGCGCGGACAAGCCGCGCGGCGCGCCCCGAACCCGGCTGACGCATCGCCACGGCAATCCGCTCGACGCCGAGGCCATGGATCGGCGCATCCAGGTCTGGCCCTGCAAAAGCGGCGGCATCTGCGACTGGCAGCGCCAATAGGCCGTTTTACACGCTGTTGATTTGGACTTGAGCCGCCGGCCAGGCTATCAATCCCGCGGTCTTTTTCGTTCCCCCAACGAAGCGCCGATGATGTGGCACCGCAGGGCTTGCCGCCCGCGGCTTCAAGACTTCAGGAGCACCCATGGAATATCTGAACACGCAGGGCCTCGGCATGCCCCGGCTCGGGCTCGGCACCTTTCGCATGCAGGGCGACGTCTGCCGCGCGGCGGTCGAAAGCGCGCTTGCGCTCGGCTACCGCCACATCGACACCGCGGAAATGTACGGCAATGAGGACGCCATCGGTCCCGCAATCGCCGCCTCCGGCGTCGCGCGCAAGGATTTGTTCGTCACGACAAAGGTCTGGAACGAAAACCTCGCACCCGATGCGATGCGGACGGCATTCGACACCAGCCTGAAGAAGCTCCGGCTCGATCAGGTCGATCTCTATCTGGTACACTGGCCGGCGCCGAACATGAACCTGAAGTCGATGTTCGAGACGCTGATGAAGCTGAAGGAGGAGGGCCGCACCCGCGCCATCGGAGTTGCCAATTTCAACATCGCGCTGCTGAAGACCGTGATCGAGGAGATCAAGGCGCCGATCGCCTGCAACCAGATCGAATACCATGTGCTGCTGGACCAGACCCCGATCCGCAAATACATGGCGTCGAAATCACTGCCGCTGGTGGCTTACTGTCCGGTGGCGCAGGGCCGCGCGGCGACCAACGAGACGCTGATCGCGATCGGCAAGAAGCACAATGCCAGCGGCGCCCAGGTCGCGCTGAAATGGCTGCTCGACCAGGATGCCGTCACGGCGATTCCGAAGGCGGCGCGGCGCGAGAGCCAGCAGGCCAATCTCGACGCGCTGAACATCAAGCTCGACGACGCCGATCGTGAGGCGATCGCCGCGCTGCCGAAAGACCAGCGCTTTGTGAAACCTGGCTTCTCGCCGGTGTGGGATTGAGGCGGGAATTATTCAGATCTGGACCGACGCCCGGAACCGAGGCATGAAAATGGCCCCGCGAGGGGCCATTTTCACAGCACTTACATATCGTGATGACGATGGCCGTGACGGATCACAACCACCCGGTCGTGATGACGCCAGTGGTCGCGGTGCCAGCCCTCGTGCCATCCGTGGTCGCGATGCATGTCGCCATGCCTCACCACGACGGTTTCGGCATTCGCGATCGACGGAGCAGCGATCGCGATGGTGGCGAGCGCGGCAATCAAATAACCAAACTTCTTCATTACTGTCCTCCTCGGTTGTGCGGGGAGTTAACAGCCCACAGATCGCAATGTTCCGGCGGAATTTCCGGAGATTTCTGAACAGCCGTTCAGTTAAATTCCAGCGCAAGCAGACTTTGCGGCTTCAGGCCCGTTTCTCGACATTCGCGCTTCTGGCGGGCACACCAAACTCCTTGCGGCAGACGTCGGCCAGCACGGCAACGCCTTCGCGGATCTGCTCATGCGAGGGGCTGGCAAAGCACAGCCGCAGGCGGCAGCCGGCGCGGGCCTTGTCGGTGGACCATTCCGGCCCCGGATTGATCGCGACGCCGGCGGCCAGCGCGGCCTGATACAGCTTTAGCGTATCGACATTGTCCGGCAGCTTGACCCACAGGAAGATGCCCCCTTTGGGGTCCTCGAATTCGGCCGAGGTGCCGAACTGCTCGTTGAGTGCCTCCATCAGCGTGTCGAGTTTGGCGCGCAGGCTTTTCGTCAATTTAGGCACATGGGTGGAAAAATGCGGCGCGCAATATTCCGCCAGCACCATCTGTTCCAGGGCGCCGGAGCCGGCATCGGTCTTCAGCGCCAGCATCCGCGACAGCATCGACCACGGCGCCACGATATAGCCGACCCGCAGCGCCGGCGCGATCGACTTTGAAAACGAGCCGATATGGATGACGTTTTGCGCCTTGCTCATGGCGTAGATCGCCGGCGGGCGTTTGCCGTCCCAGATCAGGTCGGCGTAGCAATCGTCCTCGAAAACCGGAACGCCATATTGCTCCGACAATTTTAAAAGCTCGGCGCGGCGGGCCTCGGGCAGGATGGTACCGGTCGGATTTTGCACGGTCGGGATGGTGTAGATGTATTTCGGCGCGATGCCTTTGGTCTTGAGGTCGGCCAGCGCCGCCGCCAACGCATCCATCCGCATGCCGTCCCGGTCGAGGGGAATGCCGACCACGTTGACGCCTAACCGTGTCAGCCGGTTCAGCGAGCCCTGATAGGTTTCCTGCTCCATGATCACGGTATCGCCGCGCGCCAAGAGGCTTTGATTGACGAGGTCGAGCGCCTGCAGCGAGCCGGAGACCACCAGTATGTCGTCGGCGTTGCAGGTAATGCCGGCGTCACGCTTGAGTTTGGCTGCGATAAAATCGCGTAAGGGGCGATAGCCCTGCGGACCGCTCGCCAGCCCGTACGTCGCGAGCGTCTTGCCCTCCCGTTTGAGCACGGCGTTGACGGCATCGATCAGGCCGTCGACCGGGATCGCATCGGGGTCGTTGTTGCCGCCGATAAAGCTGTATTTGGCGAGCCCGGTCCATTTGGCCGCGGGCGCCGGCAGTCCCGCCGGCAGCAGAGGCGCGAAATCGAATGGTGCCGAGGCCATCAACGGCGTCTCCCTTGTTTTTGTTGAGGACGATCCTAGACCAGTCCGGGACGCTTGTCTTGGTATCCGGTTCTCGCTGGCGCGCCGGAGCCGTGCTGCCTTGCGGAATCAAGCTGGCGCGGGCTGGCGAGTCCGGCTAAATCGTCTGCCTGATCATGTGAGACATTAGATGGCCGACCCGATCCAGGACGTATTGCAAGCTTTTACCCGCGGCGAGCTCGTCGTGGTAACCGATGACGATGATCGCGAGGGCGAGGGCGATTTGATCATCGCCGCGTCGCTGTGCACCGCCGACAAGATGGCGTTCATCATCCGTCATACCTCGGGCATCGTCTGCGCGCCGATCACCACCGAAGACGCGCGGCGGCTGCGGCTCGATCCGATGGTCGCGCACAACGAGTCCAACCATACCACCGCCTTTACGGTGTCGATCGACTACAAGCCGGACGGCGGCACCGGCATCTCGGCCGACGAGCGCGCCTCCTGCTGCCGCGCGCTGGCCAACCCGAATGCCGGCGCCAATGATTTTGCCCGCCCGGGCCACGTGTTTCCGCTGATCGCGCGCGACGGCGGCGTGCTGCTGCGCTCCGGCCATACCGAGGCCGCGGTCGATCTGTGCAAGCTCTCGGGCCTGCCGCCGGTCGGCGTCATCAGCGAGCTGATGAACGACGACGGCACCGTGATGAAGGGCGAGCAGGTGGCCCGCTTCGCCGCCACCCACAAGCTCAAGCACGTCACCATCGCCGACATGATCGCCTATCGCCAGGCCCGCGAAAAACTGATCGAGCGGGTCGCGACCTTTACCACCGACAGCCCGATCGGGCCGCTGCAGGGCTACGCCTACCGCTCGCCGTTCGACTCGATTGCGCACGCTGCCTTCGTCTATAACGGTATCGGCGACGGCAAGAACGTGCTGACCCGGCTGCACAAGCCCAATATCGTCAAGGATCTGTTCACCACGGGTCCGGCGCGGATGCAGGCCGTGCTGCAGCACTTCAAGAAGGCCAATCGCGGCGTTCTGGTTTATTTGCGCGACGGCGCCGCCGGCGTTCCGGTCGAACCGGTCGGCGAACCGAAATCGGCGGAAGCCGATCGCAACCGGCAATGGCGCGAGGTCGGCGTCGGCGCGCAGATCCTGCGCGATCTCGGCGTCACCTCGATCCGCAATCTCACCTCGTCGGTGCATGACTACAAGGGATTGTCCGGTTTCGGAATCGAGATCGTCTCGAATGAGAAGCTCGAAAGCTGACCGCGGCCCGTTCCAGCCATCTCCAATTCAATTGCGCTTGAGGCGATAGCGCTTTAATTTGGCGGCCAATCGATACCGCCATTATGCGAAAGGGATTTTTTCATGAGTGTGCGCCCTCAGGCCAAGGACAAGCCGCAGGCCTCGGCTTTCCAGTGGGACGACCCGTTCATGCTCGACGAGCAGCTCACCGAAGACGAGCGCATGATCCGCGACACCGCGCGCGCCTATGCCCAGGACAAGCTGATGCCGCGCGTCGTCAAGGCCTATCTCGAGGAAAAGACCGATCGCGAGATCTTTAATGAAATGGGCGAGCTCGGCCTGATCGGGATCACGCTGCCGGAGGAATATGGCTGCGCCAATGCCAGCTATGTCGCCTATGGCCTGGTGGCGCGCGAGATCGAGCGGGTCGATTCCGGCTACCGCTCAATGAATTCGGTGCAGTCCTCGCTGGTGATGCATCCGATCTACGCCTATGGCGACGAGAACCAGCGCAAGAAATATCTGCCCAAGCTCGCCACCGGCGAGTGGGTCGGCTGCTTCGGCCTGACCGAGCCGGACGCCGGTTCCGATCCCGGCGGCATGAAGACGCGCGCCGAAAAGATCCCCGACGGCTACCGGCTGAACGGCTCCAAGATGTGGATTTCCAACGCGCCGATCGCCGACGTGTTCGTGGTGTGGGCGAAGTCGGCGGCGCATGACAACCAGATCCGGGGCTTCGTGCTGGAAAAGGGCATGAAGGGCCTGTCGGCGCCGAAGATCGAAGGCAAACTGTCGCTGCGCGCCTCGGTGACCGGCGAAATCGTGATGGACGGCGTCGAGGTGCCGGAAAGCGCGCTGCTGCCCAACGTAAGCGGCCTGAAGGGGCCGTTCGGCTGCCTCAACCGCGCCCGCTACGGCATTTCCTGGGGCGCGATGGGCGCCGCCGAGGACTGCATGCACCGCGCCCGGCAATATACGCTCGACCGCAAGCAGTTCGGCCGGCCCCTGGCCGCGACCCAGCTGGTGCAGAAGAAACTCGCGGACATGCAGACCGACATCGCGCTCGGGCTTCAGGCCTCACTGCGCGTCGGCCGCCTGATGGACGAGGGCAAGATGGCCCCGGAGATGATCTCGATCGTCAAGCGCAATAATTGCGGCAAGGCGCTCGACATCGCGCGCACCTCGCGCGACATGCATGGCGGCAATGGCATCCAGATCGAGTACCACGTGATGCGCCACACCGCGAACCTCGAAACCGTCAACACCTATGAAGGCGCCCACGACGTCCACGCCTTGATCCTCGGTCGCGCCATCACCGGCATCCAGGCGTTTTCGTAAGTTCGTTCCCGCCGCCCTCATCCTGAGGTGCGCGCCTCTTCCGCGCGCCTCGAAGGATGATGAAACGGGTACCAAGCATCCTTCGAGGCTCGCAAGTGCTCGCACCCCGGGGATGACGGCGTCCGAGTAGAATGAGAACCGCCCATGGCCGACAACGACGACGTTCCGTTCAATCGCAATTTTCCCCTAAAACCCGGCGTGGTCGAGGAAGTCCGTCCCGGCGTGCGGCGGATCCTCTGCAACAACCCGAGCCCGTTCACCTTTACCGGCACGGTCAGCTACGTCGTCGGCAAGGGCAAGGTCGCGATCATCGATCCCGGCCCCGATGACGAAGCCCATGCCAGGGCGTTGCTCGACGCCGTGCGCGGCGAGACCGTGACGCACATCTTCGTCACCCACACGCATCGCGACCATTCGCCGAACACCGCGCGGATCAAGGCCGCGACGGGCGCGACGGTCTATGCCGAAGGTCCGCACCGGGCGTCGCGGCCGCGCTACGAGAGCGAGAAGCATAATCCGGAGTCGGGCGCCGATCGCGATTTCAATCCCGACGTCCGGGTGGCCGACGGCGAGACCGTCGAGGGCGACGGCTGGGCGTTGCAGGCGGTGGCGACGCCGGGCCATACCGCCAATCATCTGGCGTTTGCCTGGCCGGAACGGAAAATCAATTTCGTCGGCGATCACGTGATGGGCTGGTCGACCTCGATCGTGGCGCCGCCGGACGGATCGATGGTCGATTACATGGCCTCGCTGGATCGCCTCGCGGCCCGCGACGAGGATTTGTACTTTTCGGGACATGGCCCGGAAGTTCCGGAAGGGCCGCGCTATGTGCGCTTCCTGATCCGGCACCGGCAGGCGCGCGAGGCCTCGATCCTGCATCGGCTCGCCAAGGGCGAGGCCGATATCCCGACCATGGTGCGCGCGATCTATATCGGCATCGATCCCCGGCTGATGAACGCCGCCGGCTATTCCGTGCTGGCGCATCTGGAAGATCTGGTCGGGCGCGGTGTGGTCGCAACCGACGGCGATCCCGTGATCGGCGGGAAGTACAGAATGGCGAATAGCGAGTAGCGAATAGGGAAGAAAAAAGATCTGACTTATCTTCTTCCCCATTCGCTACTCGCCACTCCCTATTCGCACTCTCTCACTTCTTCACCGTTTTTGCTGGCGGCAGCTTCGCCGGCAGTTGCGGCTTCTTGACCGCGGGCCGCAAATTGGCGTTGTCGACGGCGGCGTTGAGGTCGTCGGTGAATTTCATGATCCGCGCGGCGTTGCTGCCGAGATCGCTCTCGAAATAGCGCGAGGAGGAGCGGATATCGACCCGCGAATCCTCGCCGTCCGGCGCCACGCGGATCGAGACGTCCTCGCGGAATCCCATGATCGGCGTGCGCGCCACGGCCTCGATATGGCCGATGCCGCGCGGCGGCTGCGGCGGCCGTTCGTCGATCACCAGCCATTTGCGTTTGTTGACGAGTTGCAGCGACAACTCGTAGGCGCGCTGCACCGGCGTCTCCAGATCGATCGGCTCGATATCGGGATAGGCGATCCGTTGCTGCTCGGCGGAATAGAGGCCGGCGTACACGGCGGTGTTGGTGCCGTCGCCGCTGCGCAGGCGCGCCAGCGCATCGAAACGCGGCGGGTCGATCGGATCGGTGGTGATGTCGTGGATTGGCGGCAGCTTGCGGTACTGAAAGGCCAGATAGGCCGGGTAGGCCAGCACCACCATGTCGATCAGCATCGCCAGCAGGATGCGGCTCATGCCGCGCGAGCCGTTCTGCCAGATCGCGGCAAAGGCGGCGAGCCCGACCAGGATTGACAAGGCCGCGCAGGCCAGCGCGCCGAAGAACGTCGCCAGCGCCGGCTTCATTTCCAGGAAGCCGAAGCGGACGATCAGGATCGACACCAGCACCGCGACCACCGAAAATACCGCGAGGTTGCGCGCCCATGAGGCGAGGCTGGACACGGGCTCCGTCTGGTAGGGAGCGGAAAACCTGCGGGCCATCGCGTCAATTCTGCCGGGTTGGAGGTGGCGCGGAGAGCGCTAAGCCTTGCAAATATGTCCGTTTGAGACCACGGCGTTGCGGCAAATTCAAGGGGCGAATGGCGAATAGGGAGTAGCTAGTAGGGAAGGAAAGCAGCTTGCCTTCTTCCCTATTCGCCATTCGCCACCCGCTATTCGCCCCTTTTTCCTCAGGCCGCCGCGTTCGGAAAACTGTAGCTCTTGAATTGATCGCGTAGCGCGGTTTTCAATATCTTGCCGGTCGCGGTATGCGGAATGCCGTCGACGAAGGCGACGTCGTCGGGCATCCACCATTTGGCGATTTTGCCATCCATGAACTTCAGGATGTCCTCGCGGCTCGCCTTCTGGCCCTGCTTGAGCTGCACGATCAGCAGCGGCCGTTCATCCCATTTCGGATGATGGATGCCGATCACGGCGGCTTCCGCCACCGCGGGATGGCCGACCGCGAGATTTTCCAGATCGATCGAGGAAATCCATTCGCCGCCGGACTTGATCACGTCCTTCGAGCGGTCGGTGATCCGCATATAACCGTGCTGGTCGATGGTCGCGACGTCGCCGGTGTCGAAGTAACCCTCATCGTCGAGGATGTTGGTGTCGACGCGGAAATAGGCCTTCGCAACCGCAGGCCCGGCGACCTTGAGCCGGCCGAACGTCTTGCCGTCCCATGGCAGTTCCTTGCCAGCATCGTCGGTGATCTTCATCTGCACGCCGTAGGGCGGAAAACCCTGGGTCTGCAGGATGTCGAGCTGGGCTTCGCCCTCAAGGTCGGAGAACGGCGGCTTCAGCGCTGCCAGCGTGCCGAGCGGGCTCATCTCGGTCATGCCCCAGGCATGGCGAACGACCACACCCATGTCGACGAATGCCTTGATCATCGAGCGAGGCATCGCCGAGCCGCCGCACACCACGAACTCGAGCAGCGGCAGTTTCAGATTGTTGGCGGCCATGTGCTGCAGCAGCATCAGCCACACCGTCGGCACGCCAGCTGTATGCGTGACCTTTTCGGTCTCCAGCAGTTCGAACACCGAGGCGCCGTCGAGTTTTGGGCCGGGCATCACCAGCTTGGTGCCCATCGCTGGCGCCGAGAACGCGATGCCCCAGCTATTGGCGTGGAACAGCGGCACGACCGGCAGCATGACATCGCTGGCGGAGGTGCCGAGCGCATCCTTCGAATTGGCCAGGAAGGAGTGAATGACGTTGGAGCGATGCGAATAGAGCACGCCTTTCGGGTCGCCCGTCGTGCCCGACGTGTAGCACATCGCCGCCGCGGTATTTTCGTCGAAATCCTTCCAGGCGAAATTGCCGTCCGCCTTGCCGATCCACTCCTCATAGGCAATGGCGTTCTTCAGCGTGGTCTGCGGCATGTGCGCCTTGTCGGTCAGCACGACATAGCGCTCGACGGTCGGCAGTTTGTCCGCGATTTTTTCCAGCACCGGCAGGAAGGTGGTGTCGACCATCACCACGCGATCTCCGGCGTGGTTGATGATCCAGGCGATCTGTTCCGGAAACAGGCGGGGGTTCACGGTATGGCAGATCGCGCCGATGCCCATGATGCCGTACCAGCATTCGAGATGACGCCAGGTGTTCCAGGCGATGGTGGCGACGCGATCACCGAGCTTGATGCCGTCACGCTGCAGGCTTTGTGACACCTTGAGGGCGCGCCGGTAGATTTCGGCGTAATTGGTGCGATGGATGGGGCCTTCGACCGATCGTGTCACGACCTCCTGGGTGCCGTGGAACCTGGCCGCGTGCTCGATAATGCGGTGACAAAGCAAAGGCCAATCTTGCATCAATCCCTGCATAAGGGCGTTCCTCCAAGTCTGTGTTATCGCTTGCCGAAGGGCATCACGGATTTGACATGAACTTTAGCGCGGACAAAGCAGCCCGCAAATGGCCTTTTAGACGCGGTGCGGCAATGGTTACCGCCGCGGCCGCGCTGTTGTCGGTCTGCGCGCCGCCCAGCCCCGCCGGGGCCTATGGCATGGCCCCTTGGGAAAGCCTGTTCGGCAGGCCGAGGCCCCATCAGCGCCGGGCGGCCCTGCCTGCCGCCGTGCCGTTGCCGAGGCCGCGCCCTCCGCAAGCCCCGGCTCCCGAGCCCGGGCAGCCCGCGGCGGCGAAGCAGACGCCGCCCCCCAATGACAAGGCCGCCGACAAGCCGGCCGAGCAGGCGGGGACACCCGCGCCACCGCCGCCCTCGGCCTGCCGGCTGGCGCTGACCGAGGAGGTCGCGATTGCCCCCGGCATTCCCGACATCCTCCACGGCCCCGGCGGCTGTGGCGGCGAGGATCTGGTGCGGCTGGAGGCGGTGGTGCTGCCGGACAAGCGGCGTGTCGCGGTCAAACCTTCCGCGACGCTCCGCTGCGCCATGGCCTCGGAGATCGCGGCCTGGGTCCGCACCGACATCGCGCCGCTGACCACGAGCCTTGGCAGCGAGATCAGCGTGCTCGATAATTTCGACTCGTTCGAGTGCCGCGGCCGCAACCGCGTCGTCGGCGCGCAACTGTCCGAGCATGGCCGCGCCAATGCGCTCGATGTCCGCGCCTTCGGGCTCGCCAACGGCCAGTCGATTTCGCTGGCCGACCGCATGGTGCCGCGCGAGGTTCGCGAGAACGTGCTGCATTCGGTCTGCGCGCGTTTCACCACCGTACTGGGGCCGGGATCGGACGGCTACCATGAGGACCACATTCATCTCGACCTGATGGAGCGGCGCAACAATTACAAAATCTGCCAGTGGAACGTCTGGGATCCGCTGCCGCAGATCGCGCCGATGCTGCCGGCCGAGCGCCCGGCGGAAGCGCCGCCGCGCGAGGAGGCCAAGTCCGATACAACCGAACCGGACGACGCCAAACCCGATACGCCGGCGCAGGCTCCGCCAACAAAAAAGCGCCGGTAATCCGGCGCTTTTTCGAATTCGTTTGTCGCGTGCGTTACTGCACCGACGATGTCGGGTTGCCGCCGGCGCCCTGCAGCGCCATCTGCGAATTGTACGGCGAATCGCCATGATGCGGTTCGAGCACCACGACGACGGTGCCGACCTTGACGCGGTTATAGAGATCGATCGCATCCTCGTTGGTCATGCGGATGCAGCCCGACGAGATCGAGGCGCCGATATATTCCGGCTGGTTGGTGCCGTGGATCCGGAACAGCGTGTCCTTGCCGCCGGAGTAGAGATACATCGCGCGCGAGCCCATCGGATTGTCGGGTCCCGGCGCCACGAAGGTGGGAACGCCGAGCCGCTCGATCTCGCCCTTGGTCGGATGCCAAGCCGGCCACTCGGTCATGCTGCCGATCTTGGCGATGCCGGACCATGCCATGGCTTCCTCGCCGACGGTGATGCCGTAGCGGATCGCCTTGCCGTTATCGAGCACGTAATAGAGATAGTGGTTGTCGGAATCGACCAGGATCGAGCCCGGCGCTTCCTTGCGGTGATATTCGACGATGGCGCGGCGGAAAGGCTCGGCGACGGGAACGTTGGTGTAGCGGATTTTCGCCAGCAGTTCCTTGTCGTGTGGCTTGAAGGCGGTGGTGTTGGTCGCCTCGTACTGGGTGCCCTGCATGCACCCCGTCAGCAACAGGCCGGCAGCCAGAATTCCAAAGGTGAGCTTTAGCGACGACATGTTCACTTCCGATCGAGGGTCTTGCGCGCGCAGCGCCAAAATTGCGCCCTAAACGGCACGATTCCATTAATCGCATTATCGCCGAAATCGGTCATAATTCCAGAACTTAGATGGCTGTCCCGCAATGCGGAATGCATCCTGTGGCTTTTTTGCCGCAGGTTTTTCGAGTTCTGACTGATTTTGGGGCAGATGGGGAACGCTGTGTCGGATCGCCGCCATGGGTCTGCCACGCCTCTGCCGCAAATGTGGATGGCCGATTAATGTCCCGTCATCTGCGCTTGCCAGAATCGAACCGATCCCCGCTGGCTAACCCCAGCGTTTTCGAGCGAAGCTTGCCTTCCGACCTGATCCGCGGGTGGTGCCCGGTTGGCGTCGAGAAAACGCGTCAAAAAGTCTCTCGTCCGTCTGTTCTGGAGTTTTTCATGCTTTCGGTGTTCGCCCCGGCCGAAACCTCGTTGAAAAAGGTCGTCTCCGCCGGACCTGCCGCGTTGCCCGACGGCGCGGTGTGGATCGACCTGCTCAATCCCACCGCGGAGGAAGACCACGCCGTCGAACGGCTGGCCGGGATCGCGGTTCCGACCCGGGAGGACATGCAGGAGATCGAGATTTCCAGCCGCCTCTATATCGAGAACGGCGCCCGCTACATGACCGCCACCCTGATGTGTTCGTCGGACAGCGAGAATCCGCGCACCACCGCAGTGACATTCATCCTTGCCGGTCACCGGCTGGTAACCGTGCGATACGATGCGCCAAAGCCGTTCCTGCTGGTGGAGAACAAGCTGGCGCGAGGCTGCCCCTCCGGCATCACGGGCGAAATGGTGCTGATGGAACTGCTGGATGCCGTGATCGACCGCAACGCCGACATCCTGGAACGCGCCGGCGCTGACATGGACAATATCAGCCACAGCATTTTCGAGCCCGAGGGGGCGGCCCGCACCGGGCACGCCAAGCGCTATTCCGACATCCTGATCGCGATCGGCCGCAAGGGCGATTTGACCTCGAAGGTTCGCGAAAGCCTGGTCTCGGTCGGCCGCGTGGTGACCTTCGTGGCGGCGGCGGTCGACGGCACCAAATGGTCCAAGGACATGCGCGAGCAGCTTAAAACCATGCAGCGCGACGTGATTTCGCTGACTGACCACGCTTCTTATTTGTCGAACAAGATCACTTTCGTGCTGGACGCGATGCTCGGCGTCGTCAATCTCGAGCAGAACAACATCATCAAACTGTTCTCGGTAATGGCCGTGGTGTTGATGCCGCCCACGCTGATCGCCTCGATCTACGGCATGAACTTCAAGATCATGCCGGAGCTGGAATGGCAGCATGGCTACCCCATTGCGCTCGTCATGATGGTGCTCGCGGCGGTACTGCCTTACGTGTTTTTCAAGTGGAAACGCTGGTTGTGAGCGCGTTAAGACTCCGTTGACCGGGCACGGGAACCCGCGCGAAAGCCGCCTCAATTCCTCCGATAAAATTTGAGCGTTGCACTGAACGTTTGAGCGAAACTTGTCTGCGATAAAGCTGTCTCATGCCGCGAGGACAGCAATGGTTGAGAAAGTAGTAACGTCAGCACCCAACGTCGTCGATTTCGCGCGCTATCAACAGGACCGCAGTGCTGCCGGCAAAACGCTGGCGATCGCTGCCCGCGCCTGCCGCCATTGCGGCGCCGCGCTGTCGGAAGGCGAGAACGAAGACGAGTGTTCGAGCGCGTCGAACGTCAATGCGTCGCGCCGGTTTTATGCGGATTGATGATTTGATCGCGTTGGGTCGCGACACGTACACGACGTCATCGTGAGGAGCCATGCGCAGCATGGCGTCTCGAAGGATGGTTGTTGAAAAAAGAGATCGCTGTAGCCCGTCCTTCGAGACGTCGCTTCGCGGCTCCTCACAGGATGACGTCGTCAGCTAAACGTGCTGGCCGCCGTTGATGTGGATCTCGGCGCCGTTGACGTAAGAACTCGTCTCCGTGCACAGCATATAGATGATCTTCGCCACCTCGTCGGGCGTGCCGAGCCGGTGCAGCGGGATCTGCTGGTCGACGATCTTCTCGGTGCCCGGCGACAGGATCGAGGTGTCGATCTCGCCCGGTGCGATCGAATTGACGCGGACGCCGACGCGTCCAAAATCCCAGGCCATTTCGCGGGTCAATGAGGCCAGCGCCGCCTTCGAGGTGGCGTAGGCGACGCCGGCGAACGGATGCACCCGGGAGCCCGCGATCGAGGTTACGTTGACCACCGAGCCCTTGGCCGCCTTTAATTCCTCGATCAGGCCGCGCGCCATCATGATCGGCGCGAAGAAATTCACCCGGAACACATGGCTCCACATCTCGATATCGGTATCGACGGTGCCGAGCCGTGAACCATCGGCGGCCTTGGGCGAGATCGCGGCGTTGTTGACCAGCGCCTGCAATTCGCCGCTGCCGAGCCGCTTGCGGATTTCCGTGATCGCGCGCGCGGTGTCGGTGTGATCGGCGAGGTCGACCTGGACGTGATCCTCGGGTCCCGCGCCCCAAGGGCAGACTTCCGGAAAGGCATGCCGCGAAACCGTGATGACGCGCCAGCCCGCGCTGGAAAAGCGGATCGCGGTGGCATGGCCGATGCCGCGGCTGGCGCCGGTCAGGAGCAGCGTACGCCGCGGTGCGTTGGCAGGAGGCGACATGAAGGTCCTTGAATGAAGGGCTTTGAGCCTGGTCTGGATGCGTCAGGGATAGAGCCGCGTCTTCGACCATTGCTGATCCGAAGCCGCGCGGCGGAATTCGATGCGGTCGTGCAGGCGGAACGGACGGTCGTGCCAGAATTCGAATTGCTGTGGCGCGATGCGCCAGCCGCTCCAGCCCGGCGGCCGCGGCACCTCGCCGACGATATGCTTGGCGGCGACCTTGGCGATCGCCTGCTCGAAGGCAAAGCGGCTTTCCAGCGGCTGCGACTGCTTGCTGGCCCATGCCCCGATCTGCGCCTGCTTCGGCCGGGTCGCGAAATAGGCGTCGGCTTCGGCCTCCGTCACCGGCGACACGTTGCCGCGGACGCGCACCTGCCGGCGCAGCGATTTCCAGTGAAACAGTAAAGCCGCCTTAGGATTTGTGGCGAGTTCGCGGCCCTTCTGGCTCGCGAGGTGGCTGTAAAACACAAAACCCTCGGTATCGTAGCCTTTCATCAGCACCATGCGCACATCGGGCAGCCCGTCGGCGTCGACGGTGGCGAGCGACATCGCGTTGGGATCGTTCGGCTCGGCCTTGCAGGCTTCCGCGAACCACTCGCCGAACAGCGCGTAGGGTTCCTCGGCCGCGGTGAAATCACCGGATGTTAACGGTGCCGGGTGTTGGATGGAGGTCGTGTCCGTCATGTCAGGAGTCCGAATTGCGCCCGCCCGCGGCCCAGAGCGCGCTACCGCCCGAATATAGGCAGCCCCTATATAGGACATGGCGGCGCGTTGGCCTATCGGCGATCGGACCGGGCGGCACCCTGATGACACTGTTTCTAATCGGGCTGGCCTCGAGCGGCTGCAGCCTGTCCCGCAGCGGCACGGATGACGCCTTTGCCAAGATGCAGGATCCGGAAGTCACCGGCTCGCTCAAACAGCCGCCCCGCGCCCCGACCGAGAGCGACCTTGCCTTTGCCCGCAACGCTGCTTCCGACGTGCTGACCAAGGGTGACAAGGATTCCAGCCAGCCCTGGGAAAATCCCGAAACCGGGGCGCGCGGCTCGGTGACGCCACTGGCCCAGGCCTATTCCTCGGACGGGCGCACCTGCCGGGATTTTCTGGCAAGTTATGTCAACGGCGCTTCGGAAAACTGGCTGCAGGGCGTCGCCTGCAAGTCCGGCCAGGGCCGTTGGGAGATCCATACCATGAAGCCTTGGCAGCAAGGTTAGAACTGGCAGCAAGGTTAGAACTGGCAGCAAGGTTAGAACTGGCAGCAAGGTTAGAACTGGCAGCAAGGTTAGAACTGGCGGCAGGTTGAGCTGGCAACCCCGTTGCAAAAATGCCACGAAGACCCCAGATGAGCCTGAGACGGGTCGAAAGCCCGAACATTCAACAATATGAGTTCCCGTAAAAGGAGACGTGACGGATGCGCGACCCCTATGAGGTCTTGGGGGTGCCGCGGGGCGCCAGCGCTGCGGCGATCAAGAGCGCCTATCGCAAGCTCGCCAAGAAGCATCACCCCGACGCCAACAAGAACGACCCGAAATCGGCCGCGCGGTTTTCCGAGCTGAATGCGGCCAACGAGGTCATCGGCGACGAGGCCAAGCGCAAGCAGTTCGACCGCGGCGAAATAGACGCCGAGGGCAAGCCGCGCTTCCAGGGTTTTCCCGGTGGCGGTGACCCGCGCGCCCATGGCGCTGGCGGCGGCTTCCAGTCGCGCAACTTCCGCGCCGGCCCGGGTGCCGGGGCCGGCGGCTTCGGCGGTGCCGGCTTCGAGGACATCCTCAACAGCATGTTCAGCGGCGCTGCCGGGCGCGGCCGCGGGCCGGGCGGGGCGACCTTCGAGTTCGACCCCGGCGGGATCGCGCTCGACCTTGATCTCTCCGTTGCGATGTCGGTGTCGCTCGAGGAATCGGTCAAGGGCGTGGAAAAACGCGTCCGGTTGCCGACCGGCAAGGAGCTCAATGTCAAGATTCCGGCCGGCGTGGTCGCCGGCCAGCAGATCCGGCTGAAAGGGCAGGGCGATACCTCGCCCGGTCATCCGCCCGGCGATCTCCTGATCACCGTCAGCATCGCAGCCCATCCGTTCTTCAAGGTCGACGGCAGCGATCTGCGGGTCGACCTGCCGATCACGCTGTATGAGGCGGTGCTGGGCGGCAAAGTGCGTGTGCCGACGCTCGGCAATGCCGTCGAACTGTCGATCCCGAAGAACACCTCGAGCGGCCGGACGTTTCGGCTCAAGGGCAAGGGTCTGCCCAAGGCCGGCGGCGCCGGCGACCTCTTCGTGACCACCCGGATCATGCTGCCCGACGGGAACGATGCCGAACTGGAAGCGTTGATGCACAAGTGGCGCGACGGACACACTTACAATCCGCGCAGCGATCTCGGCTGATTATTCGGCTTCAAGGCAGGATATTCGGCAAGGATCGTCTGGCGTCACAAAAAGGGGCGGCCTCGAAAGGGGGACCAGCGCGGTACTAAACCCCGATCGAGGCCGCTTGCGCCGATCGGCGGATCGAGCGCGCCTCAATTTCGCGTGAACATGCGGTGCGATAATGAGACGCACCCATGACTTGATTCCAGAATTTCGATGACCGAATTGGGACGCGCGCGCTGACCTAACTTATTGCGACCGCAATTTCCCGCAGCGCACCCGGAGTTTCGGTCCTGATCGGTCAGAACCGAAATCTCGTGTTCGCTTTTCCAACGCGTTTTGTTCACGCGAACGGCCTCTACCGTCGAAAACGCTTCAGCCGCCCTTCTTGTCCATCTGGTCGTAGACCGCCTGCGCGATCTGGGTCAGCCGGCCGCGATCGGCGCCGCCGCTCACGACATAGCCGACGCCGCGATCGGCCCAGTACAGCGCGCTGTCGTTGCCTTCAGCCGCATACCGCATCTGCGTCGTCTCGGATGAAGCCTTCGCGGTGTAGACCGTGAAGCGCTCGCCGGTGGAACTCTCATACATCAGGAATGACGCAGGTCCCGTTGGGCCGGGCAACAGCCGGCCGCCGACCAGCTTCAATCCGGCGCCAGCGAGTTCGGGCGCGCGGACGTCCCAGCCGCAGCGCTTGGTCAGCCATTGCTGCAGATGATCGCGCTCGCTGCCGGGCACCTCAACCGGATGACGCACCTCGACCACGTACAACCGATGCGCGTCCAGCGCGTCCTCGGTGAAATTCTGGAACGACGACGGCGAGGCGGCCTCGCCGCGCGCCACCCAACCGATGCCGCCGCCGGCGATGAACGCCACCAGGGTCGCCGCGATCGCGCCATAGATCCATTTGCGCGGCTGCCGCACCAGCCGCTCGATCTCGAGCCGCTTCGGCACCGCTTCGTCGGCGACGGAGTCGTATCGCGCATGCAGCAGATCCGCCATCGCGCGCCACGACTGTACCCGCTCGGCATCCTCGGGATGCGATGCGAGCCAGTTCTCGACATCGGCGCGGCGTTCCGCCGGCAATTCGTTGTCGACATAGGCATGCAGCTCATCTTCGGTAACGGGAATATTTCGGTCGATCATTGTCGCTGTCTCTGTTCAATCTCGATCGGCAAGTTCTTCGTCGATTGATCGACGATCGCCTGCCGGTCCGTTGCGATCCCTCCCGCCGGAGGGACGTTTGGAAAAATCCGCCGCGATACAAATCCGTGCGCTACGCCGAATCTGCTTCGGGCCGGTTCCTGTTTATTAAATGGCTGCCTTGTGCCCAAATGCATATTTCCTGCCAGTTATTTCACCCGCCGCAGCGGCGGTCGTTCGCCCTCAAGCGACGCTTTCACATGGGCGCGGGCGCGGGCAAGCCGGGACATTACGGTCCCGATCGGGACTCCCTGGATGTCGGCGACCTCGCGGTAGCTCAGTCCTTCCAGCATCACCAGAAGCAGCACCGCGCGCTGTTCTTCCACCAGCGTCGCGAGCGCGCGCGAGATGTCGCGGCCTTCCGCCTCGGTCCCGCTGGCGTCGGGATTATTGTCGAGCAGCGGCATGAATTGCGGCCGCCGGGCCAGCGAACGCCGCCGGTTCTTGTTCAGATTGGTCAGGATCGTGTACAGCCAGCTCCTGACGTCGCCGCCCAGAAACAGCCGCTCCGAGCGCAGCGCCCGGACCAGCGTGTCCTGCACAAGATCGTCGGCGACATCGGCGTCGCGCGCCAGCGCGCGCGCGTAGCGGCGCAAGGCCGGAATCATCGCTTCGACACTCTGGCGGAATTCGCTCATTAACAACGCTTGATCTGGCAGCCGGGTTTGATTCGGTTCGGCGTCGACGCCTTACAACAACATAACACCCCGATAATCCAACTATTCCGGCCGTTAAGGTTTGCAAGGCATAGCGCTTTCGAGCGAAGTGGACGCCGGTTCGCGTTAAGAAAACGCGTCAAAACAAGAAACCGCGGCCCGATTCGGCCGCCGATTTGGACTGTACCGGCCGGGAGCGCTGGTGTACCTCCAGATCAGGTCAAGGTCGATTGGAAACCCGATGGCGCAAAATGCTGGTCTGATGCAGGGCAAACGCGGGGTGGTTCTCGGCGTCGCCAATAATCGTTCGATCGCCTGGGGCATTGCGAAGGCCTGCCGCGCCGCCGGCGCCGAGATCGCGCTGACCTGGCAAGGCGATGCGCTGAAGAAGCGCGTCGAGCCGCTGGCCAAGGAGCTCGACGGTATTTTGCTCGGCCATTGCGACGTCACCGATGCCGCCACCATCGACGCGGTGTTCGATGTGCTCCGCGAGAAATGGGGCAAGATCGATTTTGTCGTGCACGCCATCGCGTTCTCCGACAAGGACCAGCTCGACGGACGCTATCTCGAAACCACCGCCGATAATTTCACCAAGACCATGCTGATCAGCTGCTATTCGCTGACCGCGATCGCGCAGCGTGCGGAAAAACTTCTCACCGACGGCGGCTCGATCATCACGCTGACCTATTACGGCGCCGAGAAGTGGATGCCGCACTACAACGTGATGGGCGTGGCGAAGGCGGCGCTGGAGGCCAGCGTGCGCTATCTCGCCGCCGATCTCGGCGAGAAGAACATCCGCGTCAACGCGATTTCGGCGGGCCCGATCAAGACGCTGGCGGCGTCCGGCATCGGCGATTTCCGCTACATCCTGAAATGGAACGAGTACAACGCGCCGATGCGCCGCACCGTCAGCATCGAGGAAGTCGGCGACAGCGCGCTGTATCTGCTGTCGGACATGTCGCGCGGCGTCACCGGCGAGGTGCATCACGTCGATTCCGGGTACCACGTCGTCGGCATGAAGCGGCCGGATGCGCCGGATATCTCGCTGAGCAATTCCGTGGGCGGCAAGGAATAATTGCGATCTCCGATGCCGGCTCCCGTGATCTATTATATTCGCCACGGTGAGACCGGCTGGAACGCCGAAGGCCGCTTCCAGGGATCGAAGGATATCCCGCTGAACGAGCTCGGCCGCGACCAGGCCGTGGCTTCCGGCAAAATCCTCGGCCGCGTGCTGGCGCAGGATGGTCATGAGGCCAATGCGCTGCCGTTCGTCTCGAGCCCGCTCGGCCGCGCCCGCATGACCATGGAGCTCGCGCGCGGCGCGCTGAATTTGCCGGCCAGCGGCTACCGCATCGACGACCGCCTGCGCGAGATCGGCTACGGCCATTGGGAAGGCCTGACGCAGCCGGAAATGGAGCTGCATGATGCCGCGACCTTTGCCTCCCGCCGCGCAAATCGATGGAGCGTTCCCGCACCCGGCGGCGAGAGCTACGCCAGCGTCGCCTCGCGGATGCGCGACTGGTTCAATTCGGTGACGACGGATACGGTCACGGTCGCCCACGGCGGCACCATGCGCGCGCTGATGGTGGTGCTCGGCACAGCCACCGAGCTTGAGGCGGCCGAGACCCCGATCGGGCAGGGCGTGGTTTACGTGTTCCGCGACGGCAGCCTGCGGAAATATAGTTAAGACAGCGGGGAAAGTTGCGGTTTGCGCGACTTCTCGCTACGACAATCCAGCGAAAACGCGTTTGCGGAAGCTCGATGTCCTTCAACACCTTCGGCCACATGTTCCGGGTCACGACCTTTGGCGAGAGCCACGGGGTCGCGATCGGCTGCGTGGTCGACGGCTGTCCGCCGCTGATCCCGCTTGTTGAGGCCGACATCCAGCGCGACCTCGATCGCCGCCGGCCCGGGCAGTCGCGCTTCACCACCCAGCGCCAGGAGCCGGACGCGGTAAAAATCCTGTCCGGCGTGATGGCGCATCCGGAGACCGGCGTACAGGTCACCACGGGCACGCCGATCGCGCTGTCGATCGAGAACACCGACCAGCGCTCGAAGGACTATTCCGAGATCAAGGACAAGTTTCGGCCCGGCCACGCCGACTTCACCTATGAGGCCAAATACGGCCTGCGCGACTACCGCGGCGGCGGCCGTTCCTCGGCGCGCGAGACCGCCAGTCGGGTCGCGGCCGGCGCCATCGCGCGCAAGATCGTGCCCGATGTCAAGGTGCGCGGCGCGCTGGTGCAGATGGGCCCGCACAAGATCGATCGCGCCAGATGGGACTGGGACGAGATCGCGCGCAATCCGTTCTTCTGCCCGGACAGCGAGAGGGCCGCGTTCTACGAAAATTATCTCGACGGCATCCGCAAGAGCGGCTCGTCGATCGGCGCGGTGCTGGAGATTACCGCCGAAGGCGTGCCGGCGGGGTGGGGCGCGCCGATCTATGCCAAGCTCGACGCGGAAATTGCGGCGGCGCTGATGAGCATCAACGCGGTCAAGGGCGTCGAGATTGGCGCTGGATTCGGAGCGGCCGAATTGTCGGGCGAGGAAAATGCCGACGAGATGCGCACCGGCAATGACGGCACGAGGTTTTTGTCTAACCATGCCGGCGGCATTTTGGGCGGCATCTCCACCGGCCAGCCGATCGTGGCGCGTTTCGCGGTAAAACCGACCTCGTCGATCCTGTCGCCGCGCCAGACCGTGGATCGCAGCGGCCACGACACCGACATTATGACAAAAGGCCGTCACGACCCCTGCGTCGGCATTCGCGCCGTGCCGGTGGGTGAAGCCATGATGGCCTGCGTGCTCGCCGATCACTTTTTGCGGCATCGCGGGCAAATCGGCAATTAGATCGGCGGCTGATCTATTCGATCACTTCGTCGGCCGTGAAAAGCAGATCCGACGGTGTTTCTATTCCCAGCGCCCTGGCCGTTTTGAGATTGATCGCCAATTCGAATTTCGTCGGCTGTTCAACCGGCAGGTTGGCTGGCTTTTCGCCTTTGAGGATGCGGCCTGCGTAGATGCCCATGTGGCGATACACCAGGCTGAGTCTCGACCCATAACTTATCAGCCCGCCGACTGTCGAAAACTCCGGCTCGAAATAGATCGTCGGGACCTTATGCCGCGCCGCGGCGGCAGGGAGCTGTTCGCGCCGCGTATCGAAGAACGGATCTGCGGCGACGATCAGCCCGTCGCTGCCCGTTTTTCCGAACTCTGAAAAGGCCGTTTCGATCTCGTCGTCGTTGCTGGCATTCAGGGTGGAAAGTTGCACGCCCTTGGCGCCAGCGCCGGCCTGGGCGTCGCGAATGGAGGGTTCGGCCGTCGGGCTCTTCGGATTGATGAGCAGCGTGATGTGCTTCGCCCTGGGTAACAACTGACACAACAGTTCCAGCCGCTTGGCCGTGAGCTGGGTGTAGAGGATGTTCAGCCCGGTGGCGTTTCCGCCCGGCCGCGCCAGGCTGTTGACCAGCCCGGCCTCGACCGCGTCATTGCCGACTTCGAACACGATCGGAATCGTCGAGGTCGCCATCTTGGCTGCCTTGGCCGGCGGCGGACCAAAGGCTGCGATCAGGTCCACTCCGAGTTCGACCAGTCCGGACGCCATTGCCGGCAGGCGGTCGTAATGGCCTTCGGCCCAGCGATAGGTGATGGAGAAATCCTTGCCCTCCGTCAGGCCGGTTTCGGCGAGACCTTTCAGGAAACTCGCGGCGGCGGGCTGGTAATCGGGCGTTGCAAAGTGGAGATAGCCGATCACAGGCGGTTTGCCTTGCGCCGTTGCGGCGCGCGACCAAACGACCGCCGCGCCTCCGATCAGGCCGACAAACTCTCTCCGTCTCATGACATGTGAATCCCGGCCACGCCCGTTCGGCGCAACGTACACGTTTGATTTCGCGGCGTCATTGTCCTCATCGGACGGGAGAGCCTAGCCAAACGGAACTTTTCGCGTCGATTGGTTGGGCATCCGCCGACACATTCCCTTGAACGAAGCCGTTGCCTGTTCCCCGGCGGGAACAGGCATCCCACATAGGCGTTGGCCTGCAGCCCCGGAGCGGTGATGTCCCGCCATACGCTTATTCTCGTCCTGTTGCTCGGCAGCCTGCTGGCGCCGGTAAGCGCGTTCGCGCAACTGGTGCCGCCGGCGGGAACTTTCGGCGCGGGCAACACGCCGATCAACGGCATACCGTTCGGCCCCAACAATCCCAGTGTGCTCAGCGACCCCAGCGGCAGCCTCAATGCATCGAGAATGCCGCCGCTTCATGCGAATCCGCCATTGGCGCCACCCCCGCCGCAACCGGTGTTTGGAGCGGTCGCATCGCCGGAGCGCGCGAGCGTGCCTTACGCCTCGCAGCGGGTTTACAGCGCCAACGAGGTCGATCCGGGAAGCCGCCCGGCGCGACGGCATGGCCGTCGCTACGTCAGTCACTTCACGGGGATTTGCCGCGGCTGCTGAACCCGGCCAGAATTCACCTGATCTCGTATTCGGCCGGATTGAAACCCGACGTCATCTTCCAGTATTCGACCAGCCGCCACGGCGTGATCGCGAACACCCGGCCGTGGCTGTTGCGGTACCAGTTGGTCATGCCCTTGTGGGTCCACACCATGCGCGCGTGCATGGCGTCGACCTCGCGGTTGTAGTTTTCGTAAATCTCTGAGCGGCATTCGATCGAACGCTTCCCGCTCTCCACCAGCTCGCGCAGGCACAGCATCATGTGGCGCACCGCGCATTCGGTCATGAAGATCTGGTTGCCGCCATGCGCCAGCCCGGTGTTGGGACCGGTCAGCATGAAGAAGTTGGGAAAGCCGGGGACGGTGAGGCCGAGATAGGCTTTTGCGTCATCAGGTCCCCAGACCTCACGCAGATTGCGCCCGTCGCGGCCGATGATGGTCATCGGATGCAGCATCTTCGAGACCATAAAGCCGGTCGCAGACACCAGCGCGTCGGCCCGCCAGACTTTTCCGTCTTTGGTCCGCACACCTTCGGGCACGATGCGATCGATGGAATCGGTGACCAGATCGACATTCGGCCGCTTCAGCATCCTGAACCAGTGATTGTCGATCAGGATACGCTTGCCATAGGCCGGATAGTCCGGAATGACTTTTTCCAAAAGGTCAGGCCGGTCGGCCAGTTCGCTGCGCATGTGCCGCTCCATGAACAGGCGATGCTTTTCGTTGAGCGCGTTGAGCGAGCGTTTCGGTTGCGGCCAGTCGGGATCGACCTTCAGCGCCTCATGCAGGCCGTCGGCAAATCCCCAGAACAACTGGAAGCGATACCAGCGCAGATAAAACGGTATGTTGGCGAGCGCCCATTTCTTGCCGTCGCTGACGCCCTGGTGATAGTTCGGGTTCGGCACCACCCAATGCGGCGAGCGCTGGAAGATCATCAGCCTGTTCACATCCGACGCGATGCTGGGCCCGACCTGATGGCCGGAGGCGCCGGTGCCGATCATCGCGACGCGCTTTCCACGCCGGTCGAAATCGCGATCCCATTGCGCGGTATGAAAAGCCGGTCCTGCGAACGAGGCGAGGCCTTCAATATCCGGCAGTTTTGGCCGGTTGAGCACGCCGACCGCCGATACCAGCACGAGCGCCGAAAGTTCTCGCCGCGCGCCACCGGCTTCCGCCGTGATGCGCCAGCGATCGCTCGCCTCGTCATAGCGGGCCTCGACCACTTCGGTGCCGAGCCGGATCTGCTTTCGCAGATCGTATTTGTCGGCGACGCGCTCGAAATAATTGAATAGCTCGTCGCTCTTGGCGAAGAAGTGCGACCAGTCGTGATTGGGCTCGAAGGCGTAGGAATAAAAATGGTTCGGCGTGTCGACGCCGCAGCCGGGATAGATGTTCTCGTACCAGGTGCCGCCGACCGCCGTGTTCTTCTCCAGGATCACGAAGGGAATGCCGGCCTGTTGCAACTGGATGCCGGCGTAGAGGCCGGACATGCCGGCGCCGATGATGGCCACATCGGTGTCCGCAAGCGCCTCCGGCCTTGGCGGCGTGCGCCATTTCAGGCTGCGCGAGGCGAGGCTGTCGTCCGTCAAATCCTCGCGCATCATCGCGATATACTGGTCCGGCACCACTTCGCCGGCCGCGACCGCCATCATCTCGCGCAGCAGCGCATCGTCGGCCTGCCGGGGCGCGGGTTTTGCGGAGCGCGGCATCTCCTGAAGCACCTGCGCCAGCCGGTCGCGAATTTGCAGCCGCAGCGGCTCCGGCATGGTCTCCTGATAGCTCATCGGTCCGCGGATGAACGGCTTTGCCTGCTCCAGCCAATGCCGCTCGCCGGTGAGCTGCACCAGCGCCAGCAATAGCGTCGCGGGGTCGGCCGCTTCCAGCGCATGCCGCAGCCCGCTGCCAGTCGTTTCCACGCTGGAATTCTGCATGTCCACCCAGTTCTGTTCGGCCGACTTTGCCCTGACATGAACCAAAGGCAAAGTCCCGATGTCTGCTTGACGGGCAGGGCGCTTGACGCGCAGGGAACTTCCCGCCGATGCTGCGGCAATGAAAGCAGCGATATTTCAGAACCTGATGGATTGGCTGATCGACGGCGCGCGGTCGCAGACTGAGCCCAAGGCGGTGATGGCGGAATGCTGCGGGCGTCTGATCGAGGCCGGCGTGCCGCTGTGGCGCGTCGGCGTCTTCATCCGTACGCTGCATCCCGAAATCTTCGGCATGAATTTTGTGTGGAAGCCGGACGCCGAGGTCGAAATCGGCACCGTCGATTTCGACGTTGTGGATTCCGATGCCTTCAACTCCAGCCCGTTGAAAATCGTTTTTCAGGAGGGCATCGAGGTCCGCTGCCGCGCGGACGATCCGCGGGCCAGCCAATTCCCGATCATCGGTGAAATGGCGGCCCAGGGCATCACCGACTACATCGCGCTGCCGCTGTTGTTCATGGACCGCTCGATCAACTCATCGAGCTGGACCACGAAGCAGGCGGGCGGCTTCACCGACGCGCAACTCGCGGCGTTGCGGACGTTCATCCCGGCGCTGGCGCGCTACTGCGAAATCACCCAGTCGCACCGCATCGCGACGACGTTGCTCGACACCTATGTCGGCAACCGCGCCGGCACGCGAATCCTCGGCGGCCAGATCCGGCGCGGCCACACCGAATCCATGCATGCCGCGATCTGGCTGTCGGATCTGCGCGGGTTCACCGCGCTGTCGGACCGGCTGCCGGCCGAGACCGTGGTCGACATCCTCAACAAATATTTCGACTGCCAGGTCGCGGCGATCCGCAAGCATGGCGGCGAGGTGCTGAAATACATGGGCGACGGCCTGCTCGCGGTGTTTCCGATCGACGAATATGTCGGCGATGCCCAGCAGGTCTGCGCGCGGGTATTGGAGGCCGCGCGCGAGTCACGCGCCAGCGTGCTGGACATGGAGTATGCGATCGGCGAGACCAACGAAAAATTCCGCTTCGGCGTCGCGCTGCATGTCGGGCCGATCCTCTACGGCAATATCGGCGGCGGCAACCGGCTCGACTTCACCTGCATCGGCCCGGCGGTCAATCTGGCGGCGCGGCTGGAGAAGATCGCCAGCCGCCTGCACCGGATCATCGTGGCCTCGGAAGGCTTTGCCGGCATCTGCAGCGGCGAATGGCGCGATCTCGGCGAGTTTCCGATCGCCGGATTTTCCAGGGCCGAGCGGGTCTACGGCCTGACCGACGAAAGCCCGACGGTCTCATAGCGTTTTCCGAGCGGGCTCCGGTTCGCATAGCAATCAAGTTTACGCAGATTGCGTAGACTTATCTGCGCGGAAAACGCGTCACGCAAAAGCCCCTTAGCGCCACCAGCCCTGCTGACTCTGCGGATAGACCGGCTGGCCCTGGGGACCATAAAGCCTTCGGTTGGGCGGATATCCGTTGACCGGCTGCGGGGGCGCCGCATTGCGCTGGAAGAAGAAGTTGAAGCCGCCGAAACTGCCGCTGTCGCTGCTCGCGACCAGGTCGGGATCGACCACGGTCGGCTTGCGCGTGATAAAACCGCCCTGCGGCTGGTTGTTCAGCACGACGACGAATTCGGTGCGGTAGTTGGTTTCGCGGCTCAGTGGCTCGTCGGAGATGACGATCGAGGAGCGCGGCGCCGCGGTTGCCGCGAGCTTGTCGAACAGATCCTGCGGGAAGGTGACGCGGTCGAGCGCGTCCTTGGCGTCGTCGCCATTGTCGATCGTCACTTCGCTCCAGCGCAGGCCTGCATCGTTGCGCGCCATCGCGGTGAAGATGTGGGTGCCGATCGGCTTGTCGGGATTCTTGATCGTGACCGGCACCTCGATCGAGGTATCGAACACCTCGCCGCCGCCATCCGGGGCCGGCTTGTGGGTGTTGCGCCGCACGTAGAGTTTTTGCGTCGCGCGGCTGATGTAGACCGAGACCGGCTCGAGCGCGAGTTTGGCTTCGGTCGCGGCCTTGGCTGTATCGGCTCTTTTGATTCCAGCCGCCGCGAGGGTATCCTTGGCGGCAGCCGCGGCATCGAGTTTTTCCTTGGCGCCGCTCTTGTCGTTGTCGATTTGGGTCTGCGCGTCCGCGAGTTTCGCGGCCGCTTTCTGCTTGAGATCCTCGGCCCGAGCCTTGGCCTGATCGGTTTTGGCCTTGGCGATCGCCTTGTCCGCGAGCGCCATTTCGGCGTTGGCGCGGGTTCTCGCTTGTTCCAGCTTGCGCATCGCCAACGACAACGAAGCGGTCTCGCGCGTCGCGGCGGCGAAGGCCTTCTTGGCGTCGTCGGCCGCCTTGGCGGCGTCCGCGGCCTCGCGCGTGGCGGCCTGGGCGAGCCCGGGTGCCGCCGCGATGGCGTCGGCCTTGGGCTGGAACAACATCTTGTCGGAGAAGTCGACGGGTTCGGCGTCGATCGGCGAGATGATCACCCGCATTCCGATCCGGGTCTTGTCGAACAGTTTTTCCGCAAAGTCGTAGGGCATCCGCACGCAGCCATGCGAGGCGGCGTAGCCGGGCAGCGGCCCGCCATGGAGCGCGATGCCGTTCCAGGTGATCCGCTGCATGTTCGGCATCCAGGCATCGTCATACATGCTGGAATGGTGGTCCTTGTCCTTTTCCAACAGCGCGAATACGCCGGCCGGCGTCTCGCGCCCGGTGGTTCCGGTCGAGACCGGCGCGCGATAAATCCAGCCCTCGGAATCGTAGAACGTGACCCGCTGGCTCTTGATCGACACGATCGCCATGATCGGCTCGCCGGCCTCGCGGGGCGCGACCGCTTCGAGGGTCGGCGCGGGGCGCGCCGGCTTGGCGACGGCGACGCCCGGCGCGGCTATTGCGGCGAGGCCGATGGCGGTAAGCGCCCAGCGCTGGATAGCTCTGGTGGGTTGCGCCACCTTCAATCGATTGACCATGCCATGCCCCGGTTGAGATGCCTGTTCGAACTACCGTCAAATCTCATATACGACAGGTCAGGTGGGCGGAAGGGTGGCAAATTGGCATCATTTGCGGCGGGCCGTTTGATGACGAGGACGCTCCGGCTTCCCTAGCTGTTCCGGTGCATTCGAATCGCCTAAGGTTTGGCGCTCGGCTGGGTTGAAAAGCACAGATGAACCGTAGGGATCGCCGGGCCGCGGGCCAAAAAGCCGCAACTTCATCACCCGATCCGGCCGCTCCGACGCTCGACGCGCTGCATCAGGCCGGCCTCGGCCATCTGCGGGCCGGTCGATTTCTCGATGCGCAAAGCTGTTGCCAACAGGCGCTGGCGATCGATGCCAGTCACGCCGATACCCTCCATCTGATGGGCCTGCTGTCGGCCCGGTCGCAGCACTACGATCACGCGGTGGAGTGGATCACCCGCGCCATCCGGCAGGATCCGAAGCCGGAATATCTGTCGAGCCTGGGGACCACCTTGCAGCAGCAGGGCCGGCTCGAAGACGCCTTGCAAGTCCTCGACAAGGCGGTGCAGCTCAGACCCGACGATGGCAAAGGCTGGATCAGCCTCGGCAAAATCCTCGATGAGTTGGGCCGTGCGGACGATGCGCTGCCGAGCTTCCAGCACGCGCTCAAGCTCAATCCGCTTGATTGGGAAACCGCGCTGCGGTGCGCGATCCTGCTGCAGCGGCTGGAACGCCCGGAGGGAGCGCTGGGGTATTTCGACCGCTGCAACAAAGTGAAACCGGATCACGCGCTGATCCTGCAGGCGCGCGGGCTCTGCCTGCGCGGCCTGCAACGATACGAGGACTATCTCGCCGACAGCCGGAAATCCCACGCGCTCGATCCGGCCAATTTGGACACCCAATACAATATAGGCGACGCCCTCAGACTGCTCGGCCGACACGAGGAGGCGCTGCCCTGGTTCGACCGCGTCCTGGCCGCTCGTCCGGGCTTCGCGCTCGCGCTGACGGGCAAGGCCTTCGCGCTGATCCAGCTTCACCGTTTCAAGGAAGCCGCCGCGATCTACCTCGATCTGAAGAGGAGGGGACTGGCGGACGCGGAAGCCGAATGGAACCTGGCTTTCATCAACATGGTGACCGGCAATTTCGAGGACGGCTGGCGCGGACGCGAAGCGCGGTGGCACTCGGGGGTTCGTTCGACCATCTATCCGGATTTTTCGCAACCGATGTGGCTCGGCGGGCCATCGATCGAAGGCAAGACCGTTCTGGTTCACGTCGATGAAGGCCTGGGTGATACCATCCAGTTCGCTCGCTATCTGCCGATGCTCGCCGCCCGCGGCGCGCGCGTGGTTCTGGTCGTGGCGGACGCCCAGGTTTCGTTGTTGTCCGGTTTCCCCGGTGTCGCGCAATGTCTTGCGTTGTCGTCCGGCCCGCTGCCGCCCTTCGACTTCCATGTTCCGATCTGCAGCCTGCCGCTGGCGTTCAGGACAATGCTCGACACGATTCCGCCGCCGATCCCGTATTTGCCGGCCGCGCTCGATGGCCGCGTGCAGGCTTGGGAGCGCCGCCTCGGCCCGCGCGAAAAACTTCGGGTCGGCCTGGTCTGGTCGGGAAATGCAAAACACGCCAACGATCGCAACCGGTCGATGCCGTTGCGCGAACTAAGCCGGATTCTCGATCTCGATGCGACCTTCGTGAGCCTGCAAAAGGATCCTCGTCCCGATGACAGGACGGTTTTGCGCGAGCACGCCGGCATCGTCGACCTCACCTTCGATCTCACCGACTTCGTCGAGACCGCGGCGCTGGTGAATTGTCTCGATCTGGTCATCAGCGTCGACACCGGCGTGGCGCATCTCGCCGCCACGCTTGGCCGCCCGACCTGGGTCCTGCTGCCCTGGATGCCGGACTATCGCTGGTTGCTCGATCGCGACGACAGCCCCTGGTATCCGGCCGCGCGGCTGTTCCGGCAGGATGAAACCCGCGATTACGGGAGGGTGATCGAGCGAGTGCGAAGTGAACTCATCAGGCTGATCGCAGCCGGGCAGTAGCGGCGTCGCTCGTTCTGCCGTCAGGTGCTCATTCGATTACTTCATCCGCGGTCGCCAGCAGCGACGGCGATATTGTCAGGCCCAGATCCCTCGCGGTCTTCAGGTTGATGGCGAGCTGGTATTTGGTTGGGGCCTGCACCGGCAGATCGGCAGGCCGGGCGCCGCGCAGGATGCGATCGACATATGTAGCGGCGCCGCGCCAATGCTCGAGCTGGTCGAAGCCGTAAGCGACCAGCCCGCCGCCGCTCGCAAAATAACGGAACGGATAGATCGCGGGCAGCCGCAGCCGCGCGGTCAATTCAATGAACAGCGCGCGATTCCCGATGTTGCCGGGATGCGGCAGCACGATCAGGCCGCCATCGGGAGCCTCGGCGAATTTGACCACGCCGCGTTCGGTTTCATCATCGTCCCTGACAGGGATCGCCGATATGGCCACGCCGAGCGACGGCGCGAGCGCTTCGGCGGCGCGCAGGAATTCGAAATGCGCCGCGGTGTCGGGGCGCACGATCACCGCGACCCGCTTCACATTGGGCGCGACCTGCTTGAGCAGCCCGAGCCACTTGCCGCCCAGTGACGGCTCGAAATTCTGGAAGCCGGTGAGATTGCCCTCGGGCCGCGACAGGCTTTTGACGAAGCCGCCGCCGACGGGATCGGAGACCTGCACGAAGACCGTCGGAATGGTCTTGTTCAGTCGTTGCAGGGCCGCAAGCGCGGTGTTGCTGCTGATCACGATCGCATCCGGTGACGAATCGACCAGCGCGGTGGTTTCCTCCCTAATCCGCTGGAGCTCGTTGCTCGACCATCGCAGCTCGATCGCAAGGTTGCGGCCGTCATCCCAGCCGTGCTTGCCGAGGGCATCGCGGAACGCCGCGACGCGGGCCTGGCCTTCCGGATCGGACTGCCGGTAGCCGGTCGGCAGCACGCCGACGCGCCGGGTCTTCTGCGCTGGCTGCGCGCGCGCCGCCAGCGGCCAGAGCGCTGCGCCGCCGGCGATGGCAATGAAGTCGCGCCGCCTGATATCGGTTGTCATTTGCCCCCGTCGACCGTGCACCGTAGCGATTACGTTCGCAACGATACCACGCTTCGAAAGGCGTTCGCAGCCCGGTCATTCGTCGAGCGATGGACGCGGCCGCCGTTATTCCTCCGGCTCCGTGGTGAACAGCAGCGGGTAGCCCTTGGCGCGGCCGGCGTCGGTGGCGCGCGTCGCCTTGGTTTCGGCGACGTCCTTGGTGAACACCGCGACCACGCAGACCCCGCGCCGGTGCGCTGTGATCATCACCTTGTGGGCCTGGTCCTCGGTCATGCGGAATTCCGCCTTCAGCACCGTGACGACGAACTCGCGCGGCGTGTAGTCGTCGTTGACCAGGATCACCTTGTGCAGGCGAGGGCGCTCGGTCTTGACCTTTGTCTTGGTTTTCGGCGTGACGACGGTATCGGGCATTTCCGACGGCATCTCCGGACGTGGTTCCCCACAGAATATAGCCTCTCGCGCCGCCGTGGAACCGGCTGTTTTACGATGCCTTCAATGCAGCGGCGGCACCGTGCGCAAATAGGCGATAATGTCGGCGAGGTCGCCGGCTTTCAGCCCGGCATAATAATCGTAGGCCATCGGCGGCTTGAGCTTGTGCCCGCCGCGGCCAATTCCCTGAGCAATGGCGCGGGTGATTTCCTGGTCGGTCCAGGCCCCGATGCCGGCGGTTTGGTCCGACGTGATGTTGGCCGCAACGCTCGGCGGCGTTCCCGCCGGTGCGCCGTCCGGCTGGAACTCGCGGCCGCCACGGCCGACCCCGCCTTTGAAATCGGAAACGCCGCGCGACCACGCGGCATGGCATTCCATGCAATGGCCGATGGTGACGAGATAGCCGCCGCGTTTGACGGGATCGGAAAACATTGCCTTGGTAAAGCCGGCCTCGGCGTCTGGATAGGCGTCGCGGTGCACCGGCGCCTTGTAGACCGGCTCCGCAACCATGTTCTTGACCGGCTTGACGGTGTGAAGATAGGCCACCACCGCGTCGATATCCTCCGGCAGCAGCGCCTTGTAGAAATTGGCGGGCATGATCGCCGCGAGCTCGACGCCGGCGAGGTGGCCGTGATCCGGCCGCATGCCCGTCAGCAGCGCCCGCTTGATCTCGGCGTCGCTCCAGCTGCCGATCCCGGTCTCGGTGTCGGGCGTGATGTTGGGCGCGGTGACCGTGAACGCCGGGGTCGCAAGCGTCAGCCCGCCGCCGGCGAGGTAACGCTCGGTGACCGGCTTGCCGTCGGCGCCGCGTGGGGTGTGACAATTGCCGCAAGCCATGATGGTGTTGACGAGGTAGTTGCCGCGCTCGACCTGGGGTGATTTTGATTGCGCGCAAGCGGCGCCCGATGCCGCCAATAGCAGAACGCACGCGATGCCGACCTGAACCATGATGCCCCCTTGCGCGCAATGGCGCGCCCCGACGCCACATTATGATGGCGCGCCCCGACGCCGCGCTGTATGGCACGCCGGATCGAGGTACGGCAATGGTTCCGCGAGGGATCATTCTGCGAACACCTCGCGAGACTGGCCGACAAGACTTGACCTGAATGTGAAGCACAACCGATCTTCGCGCTTTGCGGCGCACGATTTGCGTGTCACGATCTGCTGGACGACGGGAGGGCAGCAGATGCGCTGGTATGTCTCGATCGGAGCGGTGCTTGTCGCTTGTGCGATGGCCGGCGGCGACGTCGCGAGCATCGCGGCACCAAGCCCGCGACATCAGCTCGTACAGAACGGCCAGAAGCCGGACGTCGATGTCGAACTGGTGCTGGCCACCGACATTTCCTATTCGATGGACATGGACGAACTGGCGATCCAGCGCGAGGGCTATGCGCAGGCGATCGTCTCCAAGGAATTCTTGCAGGCGCTGAAGGCGCTGCCGAACGGCAAGATCGCCATCACCTATTTCGAATGGGCGGCCTCCGGCGACCAGAAGATCATCATTCCCTGGCGGCTGATCGACGGGCCGGAAACCGCCGACGCGGTGGCCAACGAGATCATGAAGACGCCGGTGCGCCGCGCCTCGCGCACCTCGATATCCGGCGCGATCTATTTCGCGATGCCGCTGTTCGAGCAAAATCCCTATCACGGCATCCGCCGCGTCATCGATATTTCCGGCGACGGCCCCAACAACAATGGCTCGCCGGTGCTCGACGCGCGCGACGAGGCGTTGTCCAAAGGCATCGTCATCAACGGCCTGCCGATCATGGTGAAGGAGCCGTCCTATTCCACCATGGATATCGACAATCTCGATTGGTACTACGAAGACTGCGTGATCGGCGGTCCCGGCTCCTTCGTGGTCTCGATCAAGGACCGCGACAAGTTCAAGGAAGCGATCCGGACAAAATTGCTGCTCGAAGTCGCCGGCAAGGAGCCGGAACGCCGCATCGTTCCGGTCGCGGAGAAAGAGCCGCGCGTGTCGTGCCTGATCGGCGAGAAGATCTGGCAGGACCGGTGGGGAAGGTGAGCGTCCATGCCCTCGGCTAGGCATCTCGTTGTCGACGGTTCGAGTTCCAGCGTCGACAACGGCGGCGCCGGGACGATTTCGTGTCACACGCTTTATCTGCCTCACGCTGCCGTGGATACCGATCAGCAATGTTTCGCGACGGACGGCGCTGGCCTTCCTGAAATGCTCGCGCGACAGGCAGCAGTAATCGCCGCATTGAAGGACGGCCCGAACATTCTCTTCATATAGGGCGGACAGAACGATCTCCTCACCATGGATCCTTCCGTTTGGCTGTCGGACTTTTCGGACTATCTGGCCGGTTTCCGGACGGCGATCGCGTCCTCGCGCACGCTCGTAAAATTGGGTGTCTCAACTCACAACCCGCGGAACGACGCGCAGTTCAACGCCCACAGAGCTGTTGCGGATCAGGCGTTGCGGCTCTTCCCCGGCCAGAGGAAGTGCGATTTCGTCGTCGATTGGGCGGTCGATCAAACCTGGGGGCCGGATTCGGCGGCGCTCGATCAGGCATTATATCCGGATGGCACGCACCCATCGCAGACCGGCCAAGCCAATATGGAAGCCAAATATTTTCGCCCGGTTCTCAATGCGCTGTTCGGCTCCCTGGCTTAGCTGGTTGGATGGCTCGCAGGATGGGCAGGGACGATAGTCGACAGCGCGCCGCCATCGCGTGGGTGGGAAGGCGGCGCGGGCCCGTTCAGGGCGGTTGGTTCAAACTTCAGGCGTGATGCCACATCAATTCGAAATGGTTCGCGCCGTGATCGTGGAAGTGGTCATGGCCGAAATCGTTGCCGGCCACATTCCCGAAATTCTGGCCGCCGAAATTTTGATTCCCGCTGGTTTGGTTTGCCCCACCGTGATTGCTTCCCTGGCCGCCGTTGCCGGTCGAAGCTTCATGGCCGCCGCCGCAGGGATTGCCGCCGGAGGATCCGGGCCCGCTCTGCTGGCCTGATCCACCGCCATTTTGCGCGACCGAAAGCCCGGTCGATCCGGACGCCGTGCCGGCGACCGGGATAGAACCTTGCGCGATGCCGGCAACGGAAGTCGCGCCCGAAACCGTCGTCGCCGTGTCGACATAGGTTCCGCCGCCGATCGGCGTGTTGTTGCCGGAGACGTCGGCCGCATCGGCAATGAAACCCTGGCCTGCGGCCTGGATTTGCGCCTGATCCGCCGCCAGGTTTGCGCCGGTGTCGCCGTTGGCTATTCCTTGCAGGCCCTGCACGGCATTGGCGGTATCGGCCTTGAGCGTGCCGCCGAGCAGTTCGTTGTCGAAGCGCGCGCCGAATACCCCGCCCTGGCTCTGGTCGAACGACGCACCGAATTTTTCGTAGTTCTGTATTTCGGTGATCAGGGCCTGCGCTTCTCCCGGCGTGGCGTTGTTTCCGGCCGCGACATTGTCGAGCTGGTTGTTGATGACATTGCCTTCGGCGAGAAACTGCGCCCAGAAATTGGTCTGTGCCTGATTGTCCTGGAAGTGCGTGATGGTTCCGGTGGTGTAGGCCGGGAATTCGCCGAACCCGCCGACCGTTCCGGGCGTGCCATTGCCTCCCGCCGCCACATTCAACGCGCCGTCGCCCTGCACGATATCGATGATGTCGAGCAGATTGTCATTGGTCGCGCGCGCGGCGACGTTGGGGTTGCTGGCATATTCGGCGTCGAACTTGCTGGTCTGCAGTTCGATCTGGTTGAGCACCGTATCGAGGTGAACGGTGGTGAGGGCGGCCGCCGAACCGGTTTCTCCGGCGGCGGTTTCGATGGCGGCAAGGGCGGTCGGGTTGTTGATCAGGTTGGTGAGGCCGGTGGTAATCGCGGCCATGTCGGCGTTGAATTCGCCGAGATTCGAATGGTTGAGGCCGCCGACGGCGAGATCGGCCGCGGCATTGAACACCGAGCCGATCTGGGCCAGCGTTGCGCTGGGAGCCGTCGCCGCCGCGAGCGCGGCGGCATTATCCGATCCGGTCGGAAGCGCATCGAAGCCCACGCCGTTGGCGCCGGTCGTGGCGGGAAATGGATTGGCGGCCAACGCGGTGGCAAGCGCGGTGTCGCCATTGATCTCGGACAGAATGGAAGTTTGCGTGGTGTGGATCAATTCCTGCGCCGTGGTCGCGGCGTGGCTGTTGCCGACCGAAAGCGGGGCTTCCGTCAGCAGCGTCTGCAACTGGCCCTGGACCTGCTGGAGCACGGCCGTGTCGGCGGCCGACAGCGCATAGGCGTTTCCGCTGACGGTGACGCCACCCGGATTGGCAAGATCGGCGTTGATGTCATCCAGCACGGCGGTGACGTCGGTCGTGTACATGCCGAGATAGGCGATCTGGTTGTTGTTGTCGGCAGGGGTGCTCCACAGTCCTCCGTCAAGCAGCCGCGTCGCGTCGTCGAACACGACGCCGGCCTGGGAAAGATCGGTAGAGAGCGCGAGTGCATCGTCTCGTACGGTTGTTGGCAATGTCGTCATCTACTTTTCTCCAACTGAGAAAGTACCGCGCGCCATGACCATCGATCGTGAGGGTGTCGCAAGTTTGTCCGCATTTTGTCTCGTCGATCATAACAATGCGGCAACTCGCCGTTTCGAACCGATGCTTCACGGCTCGACGAACGCGCGCCGCATCTGATCGGTGATCGGCTCCAGCAGATAACCCATCATTGTCCGGCTCCCGGTTTGCATGAAGACTTCAGCGGGCATCCCCGCCACCAGTTGCTGGCCGTTCAGGCGCCGGCGCTCGTCCTCGGGCAGCACGATCCTGACCGTGAAATAGGGCGCGCTGGTCTGCTGATCGCGGCCGGTATCGGCCGACACATAGGAAACCGTTCCCTGAAGCTGCGGCGTCGTGCGCTGGTTGAACGCGGTGAAGCGGACGAACGCGGACTGACCGGTTCGGACGTGGTCGATGTCCTTGGGTTCGACCCGCGCCTCGATCTGCAGATCATCAGTATCCGGCACGATTTCCATGATGGTCTCGCCGGCCCGGATCACGCCGCCGATGGTGTGCACGGAAAGCTGATTCACGACGCCGGACGTCGGCGCCCGGATTTCGATCCGGTCGAGCAGATCGAGCGCCGCGACGTCGCGCTCGGCCAGTTCCGCTTCCTTGGCCTGCGCCTCGCCGAGTTCCTTGACGACGTCGGCGCGAAAATCCTGATCGATCCGGACGATCTGAAGCTGGGACGCGTCGATCTTCGATCGGGTCTCCGCGATCGACGACGTCAATTGACCGCGTTCGCCGTCGAGCTGTGCCGCCTCGCGCTGCAGCGTCGTCAATCGCGTCAGCGGCACCAGCCGCTTGTCATACAGATCCTGCACGCCCGAGAGTTCGCCGCGGATCAATTCCAGTTGCCGCGCCTTGGAATCCATCTGCGATTCAAACCCCGTAATCTGCTGGGCGAGTTGAGCGGCCTGGCTCTGCAGCAGGTCTTTCTGGCTTTGGCGCGCGCCGGCGCGCGCCTTGAAAAGCGATTCCTCCGACGCCAGCAGCTTGGCGATGTCGCCGTTGTTCGACCACTTCGACGCCTTGGCGGAAAAGTTGATTTGAGCGAGGCCATCACGCTCGGCCACCAGCCGCGCGATCCGCGCCCGAATCTCGTCGAGCTGTTTGGTCACCACCTGCAGGCTGGCTTGCGCCTGGACCGCGTCGAGCCGGACCAGAAGGTCGCCGGCGGCGACCCGCGTCCCGTTTCGGACCTTGATCTCGGCGACGACCCCGCCGGTCGGGTGCTGAATCTGTTTGACGTTGGATTGAACGACCAGATTTCCCGGGACCACGACGGCGCCCGCCAGCGGCATGAAGACGAGCCAGCCACCGGCCAGCAGCATGGCGAGAATCAGAATGCGAAGCCCCGTGCGCAGTTCGTGTTCGAACGCGCGGCCGGTCCGCACGGTCAGGCTGGGCTCGCTCGCGTCGGTCGCTGCAGCGGGATCGCTGCCGCGCAAAATGAAGTTGACTCCCGCCGTCAGGCCGATGCGGCAGCGTTCGATCGGCCCCGCAAGGCTCGTTTCCGCTTTCGCCGCGCCCGGTGAGGTAACGACGTCAAGCCGATCGAGACTCATCGACTGATGCAATCCGTCGGGCCGTGGCATTGCCAAACTGGCGGGCAGGGGCTTGCGCGGTGCAGGCGCGCTTCGTCGGCGCTGCGGCTCGACGCGGGCTTCACGCGGGACCTGCGCCTTGCGCCCGGCAGGCGCCGACGCCTTCGACCTGAAGGGCTGCAGGCAGATATCGATCGCCTGCTCGACCCGGCCTTTCCGCCGCCGTTGTTTCGGCGAGCCCTTGCCTTGCTGCCGCTTTCTCTCCGTGCCGTCGACGCGCGGCGCGCGGGCGCGCGGGTCGTTCAACCCTTCGGCGTCAAGCGCGTACCGGAGCTTTTGCAGTTCGAGAATGAGGGCTGCGCCTTGCGGTCCAGGCCCGTCGTATACCGGTCCATCAATCCTGCGCGCGGCTTCGTCGAGAAACGCCGTCTGGTGTTCTTGTATCATGGCTGGGCGCCCTCCATGGTCGCGACACGGGCCGCCGTCTTCACATCCGGCGTCGCCCGCGCCACGGGCGGGGCCGCGGAACCGCCAACGCGCGAAAAGATTTCCGCGCAGGTGCCGAACGCGATGGCGTTGCCGTTGTAGAGCACCATGGCCATGTTCAGGGCGGCCAGCGCGCTCGGACGATGCGATACGACGATAACGATGCTCTTGTTGTGACGCATGATCTTGATGGCGCGCGACAAGGCGTTCTCGCCGTCGGCGTCCAGATTGGCGTTGGGTTCGTCGAGCACCACCAGGAAGGGATCGCCGAACAGCGCGCGCGCAAGACCGATGCGCTGGCGCTGGCCGGCCGACAGCGACATGCCGCCTTGCCCGATACGGGTCGAATATCCCTCCGGCAGGCCCAGAATGAGATCGTGCACGCCGGCGATCCGCGCCGCCTTCAGGATCGCGTCGGACTCAGCGCGTTCGTCGAAGCGGCAGATATTTTCCGCGACCGTGCCGTCGAACAGCGCGACATCCTGCGGCAGGTAGCCGACATGACGTCCAAGATCCTCGTTGCGCCATTGGTCGATCGCGGCGCCGTCAAGCCGCACGATGCCGCGCGCGGCCGGCCATATTCCCACCAATACCTTGGATAGCGAGGTCTTTCCCGACGCGCTGGCGCCGAGCAGGGCCAGTCCGGTGCCGGCCTCGAGTGAAAAGGAGATGTCCGAGACGATCGGCTTGTCGGTACCGGGCGCGACGATGGTAACGGCCTGCACGGACAGTTGGCGGCAGGGCCGCGGCAACGCCACCGGCGGCGCGGCAGGCTTGGCGGTCACCTTGCAGATGTCGCGCAGCCGCGCGATGCCCTGGCGCGCGGCGACGAGCTGCTTCCAGCTCCCGAGCGCGACCTCGACCGGCGCCAGCGCGCGGCCCATCATGATCGAGGAGGCGACCATGATGCCGCCCGACGCACGGTCGGCGACCACGAGATAGGCGCCGACGCCCAGCATCCCCGACTGCAGCACGTAACGCAGCACCTTCGCACCCGCCCCGAGGTTGGCTTGCAGATCCGCGGTGCGGATATTCTCGCGCAAATAGCGTTCATTGACTTCAGACCAGCGCACGCCGAATCGCTCGGTCATGCCGAGCGCGCGAACCACTTCGGCGTTGCGCTGGGTTGCGTCTGCGAGCACCTGCCGCTGCGCGCTGGTGTCCATCGCGGTTCGGGCGGCGCCGCGCGACAGGCGTTCGTTCAGAAGCGTCATCGCCACGATCGAAATCGTGCCGAGCAGCGCGACGAGGCCGATCAGCGGATGAAACAGGAAGAGCGCCACGAGGAAGATCGGAATCCAGGGCATGTCCAGAAATGCCGTCGGCCCCATGCCCGACATGAAGGCGCGGACCTGGTCGAGATCGCGCAGCGGCTGCTGCATCAGCATCGGCTTGACGCCCCGCAGCGGCAACGTCGCAAGCGCGGTATGGATCGAATCCTGCAGGCCGGCATCGAACAGGGTGGCGACGCGGCACAGCATGCGCGCACGCAAGGCGTCGAAATAGCCCTGCATCAGATAGGCCAGCAACACCATCAACGAGAGGCCCAGCAGCGTCGCGATGCTGCGGCTCGGAATCACCCGATCGTAAACCTGCAGCATGTAGAGCGAGCCGGACAGCATCAAGAGGTTGATCACGCCGCTGAACACGGCGATGCCGGCCATCCGCCGCGCGCTTCCGCGCAAGCCCCTCGACACCGGGTCGTCGCCCGCTGTTGACGAAGGCCTGGCCCGATCTGCCATGATAGGTGAATCCAGGCGATCCTGTACGACACTCATCCCGTGCGCTCCCCGATGAGCCGATATCGCTGGTTGGAAATCAATTGGCAGCCGATGCCGACAATTTTCCGGCGAGAATCCGACCACGCTGAAATTTTTTCATTGCAGGTGGAATGAAATTCTCGGACAGGGGTAGCAGCCTTTCTCGCTCGAACGGTTCGCTTAAAAGTTGTGCCCCGGCATTGCAGCGAACGTCCAGCGGCGATTCAATCGATGCTCCCGGCACTTACAAAAACAGTGGGAGGAAAATCAAAAAGCCGTCGTCATAGAAACGTCCGCCTATCGCCTTGCTTGCGCGCGCATTGGTCGCGGTGTCGGCCGAAAGCAGCCATGAAGCTAAATAATTCTTCACCCGCGCAACATTCGTTCATGGGCTTCTGGCGAGAGCAAAGGAAAAGGAGAAGACAAACAACACGCTTTCCGGGACCGCGTATCGACAGCGCGAGTTCGCTCGGCTCGCCAGTTCAACCCGGTGACTGCTGTTTGACGTCCGATAAGCGGCAACGGGCATTCCAAGTGGAGCGAGGGGAAAGCGCTTGATTCAGTCGATCAGGCGCGTCGACATTTGGGGACAGGTAATTTGTGTAAGAGTAAGAGTAAGCGAGTTTCTCGGGGCATGACACCGCGTGGATCAGATGCGGATCGCACGCCACCGAAGTTGGAGCGTGCGGTTTGCGCACGACCGCTTCACTTGAGTTGTGCCGGCGACAGCGGCCAGCCCGAAATCGCGGTGCGCAAATGAGACGCCGCAAAACCGATTACGGCACCATCATCCTGCACTGGGCGCTCGTCGCCGCGACCGGGGCAGCCTTTCTGAGCGGGCTGCGGATCGCGACCGAAGCGCCGGACCGGACCTGGATCAATTTGTTCGACGCGGTATTGCCGCGCGCCCACGTCTGGGACACCCACATGGTCTCGGCGGTGCTGCTTGTCGCGATAGCGGTCGCCTATGCGGCTTATATGATCCGGTCCGGTCTTGGCCGCCGCATCCAGCTCGACAAGGTTCGGCTGCTCGGGCTGTTCCGCCGGCGCGAGAGATTGGGATCGCTCAGCGTGTTGCTGACCTGGGGTTTCCTTGCCGCGATGGCGCTTCTGATCGGCAGCGGCGGCTCGTTGTATTTCGGATGGGCTGCCGGTTACGGCATGGCGACGGCGCATTGGTATGCAACCTGGGCCGTCGCGGCGTTCGCCGGCGTCCACGTCATCGTCCACTACAGGATCGGCGGGGCGTCGCAATTGCTGCGGATTTTCCGGCCGGAGCGCCTGCCGCCGCCGCCGCCGCGGCTGGATGCGGTGGAGCTGCTGACCATGCTGGTCGAGCAATCCGGCCAAACAACCGTGCAGTCTCGACATGCTTCCACACCGCCCCTGCAACCGTCGCAACCTTCGCACGACGTGCCGCCCGATCGGCGGGTGAAACGCGGCGCTTCCGCTGCGCCCCGCTTTGGATCGGGGCCGCGCCGCGCTTCGAGATGGCGAAACCCGACGCTGCAATCCAATCCCCTGGCGGTCGCGGCGGCGTTGGCCATCACCGGCGCGTCCGCAATCGTCGCGGCGGACTGGTTCGTCGGCGATACTCTCTACGTTCATCGCATCACCAGCGCCGAAGCGCCCGTTCTCGACGGAGATACCTCCGATCCGGTCTGGCGCAACATCCAGCCGCTGTCCGTCATGACCAATGAGGGCGCCAATTTCGACGGCAAGGGAGAATCCCGCATCGATATCCGCGCGGTGCACGACGGCACCTGGGCGTTTTTCCTTTTCACATGGGAGGACCCCACGCGTTCGCTGAAGCAGTTGCCGCTGATCAAGCAAGCGGACGGCTGGCACGTGCTCCACAACGGTTATGAGCGCGGCGACGAGCATGACTTCAACGAGGACAAGTTCTCGGTCCTGCTCACGGCCATGGACGTGGATCTGGCCGGCGATCACACATTTCACGCGAGCCCGCAACCTCTGCCGGGCGCGCCCGCGACCATGACCGGCCGGGGTCTGCATTACACGTCGACAGCGGGGCTCTATGCGGACGTTTGGCAGTGGAAGGCAACCAGCGGCGGCGCCACGGGATGGATGGAGGACGAACATTTCGGCCCGCCGCTCGAGCCAACCCCGATGCAGGTGCGCAACGCCGTTCCTTACCGGGGCGGGTTTGCGCCGGATCCGGGCTCCGTCAACTATTCCGAAAATTTCGACCTGTCACCGGACGCCGCGATTGGCAATGACGGCAACCAGATCGTGAGACCGCGGCGGCTGCCGCGGAACTTCGCGGCGACCAGCGTCGCGATGGGGCAAATTTCGCTCGATCCTAACATCGGCGAGAGCGATGGCGCGCGCTGGTTCATGACCGAAGCGGAATCGCTGCCGTACACGCCCGAGCTCGACAGCGGCATACCGGCAGGCGCGGTCGTCCCGGGCGTCATCATCGCCGGCGGCTTCGCCGGAGACCGCGCCGACGTCCGCTGCGCCGCCCGTTGGGCATCCGGCCATTGGGCGCTCGAGGTCGCGCGCCGCCTCGATACGGGCAGTCAATACGACGTTCCGCTCCGAAGCGGGGTTTTCATGCGGGTCGCGGCGTTCGACCACAGCCAGATCAGGCATACAAGGCACGTCAGGCCGATCCGTGTCGAGGTGGAGTAATGCGGAACATTCGCAAGGTGACCCTCAACAGGGAAACGTTTCACGCGAATTGCGGCGACCTGCTGCTCGATAGTGCGATGCTGAACGGGGTAGGGCTTCCGCATGACTGCCGCGCCGGCATTTGCGGAACGTGCCGGGTGCGCCTGGTCGAGGGCAAGGTTTTTGGAGGCACCGAAGCCGGCAGCGATATGATTTATGCCTGCCAGGCGCGAATCGTCTCCGACCTCAAGCTCGCCATCGAGGCCGTGCCCGATCAGGTCTCGATGGCGGCGCAGGTGGTGAATCTCGTTCGCCTGGCGCCCGACGTCGTCGGCGTCGACGTGGAACTGCCGAAACCGCTTCGCTATCTGCCCGGCCAGTACTGCAAGATGCAGTTTCGCGGTTTTCCCGCCAGGAGTTACAGCCCGACCTATCCGCTGGAAGGAGACGGCGACGATCGCTTGCTTCATTTTCACATTCGAGTCCATTCCGATGGACTGGTGTCTTCGACCCTGGGCCGGGATATCCGGGTCGGTCATCGGGTAAATCTGAACGGACCGTTCGGCGATGCCTATCTGAGAAAAAACCTTTCCGGCGGCCTTGTGCTCGTCGCCAGCGGCACCGGCTTTGCGCCGATGTGGTCGATCGCGGTCGCGGCGATCCGGGAGAGGCCGCAGCGCGAGCTGATCTTCGTGGTCTCGGCGCGAAAACTTCAATCGCTCTATATGCACACGGCGCTGTGCCGCCTGGCGGTGTTTCCCAACGTCACGATCATTCCGACGGTTTCGGAGCCGCAACATGTCTCCTCCGCCATCCGCGTCGGGCGGTCGACCGATTACATGCCAAGTCTCTCGCAAACTGACGTGGTCTACACATCGGGCGCTCCGCCCATGACCGAGACTGTGGCGCGGATCGCGAAAGCGGCTGGCGCCAAATGTTACACCGATCCGTTTCTTTCCAGCGCCAGATCAGCCGAACCGAACAAATTGGTGGAGCGCTTGACCGGCTGGTTACAGCACTAGGGTATTTCTAAAAGCTGCGGTTGAAACGCGTAGGATGGGCAGAGCCTACGATGGGCCATTAATTAGTCGCCCACTTACCTCGAAAACCGCGCGACCAGTTCGACATGTGGGGTATGACGAAACTGGTCGACCGGCGTGACGCCTTCAATGACAAAACCGCCGTCGATCAGCGCCCGTGCGTCGCGCGCGAACGTCGACGCGTTGCAGGACACCGCGATCACGGTCGCGACCTTGCTTGCGGCGAGTTGCTTCACCTGCGCCTGCGCGCCCTGCCGCGGCGGATCGAACACGACCGTGTCGAAGTCGCGCAATTCCTGCGGCATCAGCGGACGCCGGAACAGATCGCGGGTCTCGGCCTTGATCGGCTTCAAGCCGGAAGCCGAGGTCGCGGCCTTCGCCAGTGCCGTGACGGCGCCGGCATCGCTGTCGAATGCGGAGACGCGCGCCTTGGCCGCCAGCCGCAGCGCGAACGGGCCGACGCCGCAGAAGAGGTCGGCGATGTGTTTTGCCTTCCTGCAATGCGTCGCCACCAGCGTCGCCAGCGTTTCCTCGCCGGCGAAGGTCGCCTGCAGGAACGAGCCCGGCGGCAGCGCGACGCGCGCCGATCCGATTTCGATGGTCGGCGGCTCACGCATCAGCACCAGTTCGCCGTGGCGGGTCAGCCGCGCCAGGCCGTGGTGTTTGGCGAGCCCGGACAGCGTCGCGATCAGCGCAGAGTTCAACGGCCCGGAGCCGCGCACATCGACGTCGAGGCCGTTGCTGACGGCGGTGATCTGGATGTCGAGCGGCTTGCCGGCCGGCTTCAAGGCCTCGGCCAGCGCGCGCGCCGCGTCGAGCGCGCCGCGCAAGCCGGGATCGAGGATCGGGCAATCCTCGATCGCGACAATCGCGTGGCTGGAGGCTTCGGCAAAACCGGTGCGCAGCACGCTGTCGTCGCCGCGGCGGGCATGCAGGGTGATGCGACGGCGCCCGGCGCCGTGGGCATCGATGAGAGGTGCGACCTCGCAGGCGACGCCGGCATGCTCCAGCGTCTCGACCACGACGCTGCGCTTCCATGCGCGATACGCCTCGGGCTTCCAATGCTGGATGGCGCAGCCGCCGCAAATGGCAAAATATCGGCAAAACGGGTCGATGCGATCCGGGCTCGGCTGTTCGATGCGGGTCAGCTGCCGGCGGTCGGGATGGCCGTTGACCGGCCCGGCCTCGACGGTCTCAGCCGGCAGCGTGTACGGCACGAACAGGCTCTCGCCGCCGGCAAAACTGACGCCGTCGCCGCGATGGCCGACATGGTCGATGCGCAAGCGTTCAGCCACGGCGGGCGCCGATGAAGAATTCAAGATTGCCGTCGCCGCCGGCGATCGAAGACGGAAACACTTCGATGTCGCGGCAGCCGAGGGAAGCGGCGAAGGCCGCGATGTCGTCGCAGACTTCTCGGTGGACGGCCGCGTCGCGCACGATGCCGCGCTTCGAATGCTTTCGCTCCGCCTCGAATTGCGGCTTTATCAGCGCCAGCAACTGCATCGGCGCCGCCGCCAGCGACAGCGCCACCGGCAGCACGGTTTTCAGCGAAATGAAGCTGACGTCGATCACCACGACATCCGGCCGTTGCGGCAGCCGCTTGCCCTCAAAACTGCGGATGTCGGTTTGCTCCATCGAAACGATCTTGGGATGGCCGCGCAGCGACGGGTGCAACTGGCCGGTGCCGACGTCGATCGAAAACACGATGGCCGCGCCGTTCGCCAGCAGCACTTCGGTAAAGCCGCCGGTCGAGGCGCCGACGTCGAGGCAGACATGGTCCTCGATCTCGATCGGATATTGTTCCAGCGCGCCCGACAATTTGACGCCGCCGCGCGACACGAACGGGTGCGCCGGCTGCGCCTGCAACACGGCGTCGGCGGGAATGCTTTCCGATACCTTCGCGACGAGTTTGTCGTTGGCGGTGACGAGACCTGCCTCGATCGCGGCCTGGGCGCGCGCCCGGCTTTCGAACAGGCCGCGTTCGACCAGCAGCAGATCCGCGCGTTTGCGGGGAGCGGACATGATTCAAAGGCTCCGCGCCGGGGCATGCTTTTCGGCCGCCATCCGCACGCAGGCCTCGAACGCCATCAAATCGTGCCAGATATCATCAGGCCTTTGTTTGGGCGTCAGCAAGGCGCAGCCATGAAGATCGAGCGCATGCACCATCATCAGATTGTCGTTCAGACCAAAATCCTCGACCGTCAGTCCGTCTGCATCGACCAGGCGGTCGTCGCGCGATGTGACGGTGGTTGACCGGCGCACGCGCTCGGCATAGATGCCGGGATCGTTGGAGTAGCCGAGGCACAGTTTTCCGCGCGCCGCCATGTAGCCGAGTTCGTAGACAGTTCCGGGATCAGCGCCCGGTCCGCGAAACGGGGTCAGATTGGCGATGATGGCGTCGGCCTTTTCCATCATCGCTTCATTGGCGCGGAAAATCCGCAGCGAAACATCGCTCGTTTCTCGGTCGACCTCGTTATCCAGGGGATAGAGTCCGGTCAGCCCGTACTTCTCGCACAGCGCGACCTTTTTGCGCCCGAACGCCAGCGCGTCACTCAGGAACACATCGGGACCTGCGAGATAGATCTTCATGGAGCGGACATTCGACGTGCGGACATGCGACGAATTGTCGGGACGCCGAAGTGCAGGGGACCGAAGCATTTGGCAGGGGCGGCGGGTCGCCGCCCCGTCAACCGGTCAGGCCAGCTTCACCGTCTCGGTCTTGACGTCCTTGCCGAGCGCCTCGAACACCTTGGCGACGATGCTCTTGGCGTCGAGATGGGCGCGGGCGTACATGGCGTTCGGACTGTCGTGATCGAGGAATTCGTCCGGCAGCACCATCGCGCGCATCCGCAGGCCGCCGTCGAGCATGCCGTGCTCGGCCAGCGTTTGCATCACGTGGGAGCCGAAGCCGCCGATCGAGCCTTCCTCGATGGTGATGAGGACCTCGTGCTCGCGGGCCAGCTTGAGCACCAGATCGAGGTCGAGCGGCTTCAAGAAGCGCGCGTCCGCGATCGTGGTGGACAGTCCGTGCGCGGCCAACTCGTCGGCCGCCTTTTCGCATTCGGCGAGCCTGGTGCCGAACGACAGCAGCGCGATCTTGTTGCCTTCGCGGATGACGCGGCCCTTGCCGATCTCGAGCGGGATGCCGGCTTCCGGCATCTCGACGCCGCGGCCTTCGCCGCGCGGATAGCGCACCGCGCTGGGGCGGTCGTTGATCGCCACTTGCGTCGCCACCATGTGCACCAGCTCGGCCTCGTCGGAAGCGGCCATGATGACAAAATTCGGCAGGCAGCCGAGATAGGCGTTGTCGAACGAGCCGGCATGGGTGGCGCCGTCGGCGCCGACGAGTCCGGCGCGGTCGATCGCAAAACGCACCGGCAGGCTCTGGATCGCGACGTCGTGGACGATCTGGTCGTAGCCGCGCTGCAGGAAGGTCGAGTAGATCGCGCAGAACGGCTTGTAGCCTTCGGTGGCCAGGCCGGCGGCGAACGTCACCGCATGCTGTTCGGCAATGCCGACGTCGAAGGTGCGGGTGGGGAACGCCTTGTTGAAGATGTCGATACCGGTGCCCGACGGCATTGCCGCGGTGATGCCGACGATCTTGTCGTCCTTCTCGGCTTCCTTGACGAGACTCTGGCCGAACACGTTCTGGTAGGCCGGCGCATTCGGCTTGGCCTTGGCCTGGGTGCCGGTGGCGACGTCGAACTTGACCACGGCGTGATATTTGTCGGCGGAGGCCTCCGCCGGGCCGTAGCCCTTGCCCTTCTGGGTCACGACATGAACCAGGATCGGTCCTTCTTCCATGTCGCGGACGTTTTTCAGAACCGGCAGCAGATGGTCGAGGTTGTGGCCGTCGATCGGGCCGACATAATAGAAGCCGAGTTCCTCGAACAGCGTGCCGCCGTCCATCATGAAGCCGCGGGAATATTCCTCGACGCGGTTGGCGCGGTTGGCGAGGATCTTGGGCAGGCGCTTGTTGATCTGCTTGGCCGCCTCGCGCAGCGTGCGATAGGTCTTGCCCGAGTAGAGCCTGGACAGATAGGCCGACATCGCGCCGACCGGAGGCGCAATCGACATGTCGTTGTCGTTGAGGATGACGATCAGCCGGGAGTTCATCGCGCCGGCATTGTTCATGGCTTCATAGGCCATGCCCGCCGACATCGCGCCGTCGCCGATCACGGCGATGACGTTATTCTTGCCGCCGGAGAGGTCGCGCGCCACGGCCATGCCGAGGGCCGCCGAGATCGAGGTCGAGGAATGCGCCGCGCCGAACGGATCGTAGTCGCTCTCCGTGCGCTTGGTGAAACCGGACAACCCGCCACCGGTGCGCAGCGTGCGGATGCGGTCGCGGCGGCCGGTCAGTATCTTGTGCGGGTAGGCCTGGTGGCCGACGTCCCAGATCAGGCGGTCGCGCGGGGTGTCGAACACATAGTGCAACGCCGTGGTCAGTTCGACGACGCCGAGGCCGGCGCCGAAATGGCCGCCGGTCACGGAGACCGCGTCGATGGTTTCCTGACGCAGTTCGTCGGCGACTTGCCGGACCTGGTCGACCTTGAGCTTGCGCAGGTCGTCCGGGGTGCGGATGGTGTCGAGAAGCGGCGTTTTACTGAAATTGGTCACAGCGATATTCCAATTCTGCATGTCGGGATGAATGGCCCGACGGGAGATGGGTTGCGCGAAAGTGGCGCAGCGAAAACCCAGACGCCGGATGCCACCTGAGCAGGCCGAAGCCCGATTTTTAAGCCTAGATACGGCCCGGATCGGCCAGTGTGATATGTATCACTCTTTATGGTCTCACTCGTTCCAGTCATTTTTACTAGCTATTTGAAGTACTTATACTCAGTGGAACGCGACAGCAAGTTTGCCTTCAACAGCCCATAACCCTGCAATCTTTACACCAAAGCGGCGCCCAAAGCCAATTCACGGAAGCCTGAGCAGGTACCAGGTGCGGCAAGGAAAGCGGGAATGGGTTAACCGTCGCAGCCGACGGATAGTTCCATTTTGCCGGCAGCGCGGCCATTGAGGCCACAGGAGGCGACGGTTTCTAGCACTTTCCAGCCATTTTCGCGCGCAGCAGCGAGCCGCACCTTAACGCCGACGATGCGGCTGTCGGCGATCATTGGACGTCGAGCGGTTCCGTACCGGTCACCTGGCCGCCGGCGTCGGTGGTGATCTTGTCGACGCGGGCTTCGGCCTGCCGCAACAGTTCCTCGCAGCGCCGCTTCAGCGCCTCGCCACGCTCGTAAATGGCGACGGATTCCTCCAGTGGCACCTTGCCTCCCTCGAGCCGGGTGACGATCGATTCGAGTTCCTCGATCGCGCGCTCGAAGCTCAGCTTCCTGACGTCCACTTTGGCGTCCATTTGGGTGTTTTCGGCCATGTCGCTTTCCCGGATGCGCCCGCCCCAGCTTCTAAGGTGGCGCAGACTCAAAGGTATCTATGCGGGCGTATTGTGGCGGTAATTCACGCGCCCATCAATGCGGTGACGTGCGCCGCCACCGACTCTTTCAGCCCCTGCAGGTCATAGCCGCCCTCGAGCACCGAGACGACCCGGCCGCCGGCGCTCTGGTCGGCCAGATCCAAAAGTTGCCGCGTGACCCAGCCGAAATCCTCCGCCTGCAGATTGAGCGAGGCCAGCGGATCGCGGTGATGCGCATCGAAGCCAGCGGAGATGATGATCAGTTCGGGGCTGAATTTTTTTAGCTGCGGCAGGATCACGTGCTCGAACGCGGCGCGGAATTTCGGACCGCCGTCGTCGGGCTTGAGCGGCGCATTGACGATGGTGTCGTGCTCGCCGCGTTCGCCGCTGGCGCCGGTGCCGGGGAACAGCGGCATCTGATGCGTCGAGCAATACATCACGGTCGGGTCGGCCCAGAAAATATCCTGGGTGCCGTTGCCGTGATGAACGTCGAAGTCGACCACCGCGGCACGTTCGATGCCGTATTTGCGCTGAGCGTGGCGCGCGGCGATCGCGGCGTTGTCGAAGAAGCAGAAGCCCATCGGCTTGCCGATCTCGGCATGATGCCCGGGAGGCCGCACCGCGACGAAGGCGTTGCCGTGCGTGCCAGCCATGACCGCGTCGGTCGCCGCCACCGCGCCGCCGACGCCGCGCATCACCGCTTCCCAGGTTCCCGGCGACATCGAGGTGTCGCCGTCGAGATAGATCAGGCCGCTGGTGGGCGCGATGTGCCTGAGTTCGGTGACGTAGTGTTCGTTGTGGCAGAGCGTGACCAGATCGAGGTTGCCTTCCGGCGCTTCGCCGCGCACCAGCGGCTTGAAGCGGTCTTCAGCCAGCACCTGGTCGACCGCGCGCAAACGGTCGGGACGCTCGGGGTGTCCCGGCGGGGTCAAATGTTCCAGGCACGCCGGATGAGTGAGAAGAAGTGTGGTCATGCATTACCTTGATGTTTTCTCGGCGCGTTGAAAGGTCCCCGCGAAGAGCGGCTAATCTAGGGCCTTCGCGGTCGATCCGAAAGAGCCGCCGTTCAGTTGATGCGCTCGATGCGACCGTCGTTCGCGGGACCGATCGGGCTATTGGCCATGAAATATCCGTATAGCGCGTCGATGTCGTAGACGCCGGTCAGCGGCGCCGTGCCTTGCTTGAGGTTCGTAAAGCCGTCGCCTCCGACCGACAGAAAATTGTTCACCGTCACCCGGTAAGTCGCCGCGGGCTCGATCGGCCGGCCGTTCAGCGCCATGTGATCGGCGATGATGTGCTCGCCATTCGGCCGGACGCCGTCCCATGTGTAGGAAAAACCTTTGGAGACCTGGAGAATCCGCGGCAGTTTTGGGTCGCTCCACTGCTGCTCCAGCACATCCTTGATCTGCCGGCCCGTCAGCGTCAGCGTGACCAGCTGGTTGCGGAACGGCTGGCTCGCAAAAATGTCGCCATAGGACACCGTGCCATCATCCTTCTTCGCAATCTCGGTGCGGATGCCGCCGGGATTGGTGAATGCGATCACGGCGCCGCCTTTTGCATCGGCTTGCGTTGCCGCCAACTGGGCATCGGCAATGATATCGCCGAGCGCGCTCTCGCCGGCATTGTTGGGCCGATGCGACAGCGTTTCGGTGACCGCGCCGGCCTTCCGGTTGGCCAAGGGTGCGGCGAATTGTTCGTAGGAGGCCAGCAGCGCGGTCTGGTCGACGTCCTTGGCATAAGCGCCGGTGCGGACAATGATGTTGTCGGCTTTGGCGCTGACGATGTCGCGTGTTGCCGGATCGATTTTGACGTCGATCGCCGTGACGAGGGTGCCGTATCTGTCGGCGCTGGTCACCAGCCGTCCGTCGATCTCGCAGACATAGGGCTGATGGGTGTGGCCGCTGATCACGACGTCCACCGCGCGGTCGAATTTTTTGACGATGTCGACGATGGCGCCGGAAATGCTGGGGCATTCATTGATGCCGCCGGTCGGATAGCCGCCCTCGTGGATCAGCACGACGATGGCCTCGACCCCGCGCGCCTTCAATTCGGGCACCAACGCGTTCACCGTCTCGGCCTCGTCCCTGAACTCGAGTCCTGCGACGCCGGTCGGCGAGACGATGTTCGCCGTGCCCTTCAGCGTCAGACCGATGAACGCGACCGGGATGCCCTCGAACTCCCGGATCTCGTAAGGCGGGAAAAGGGGCTTGCCGGTGCTCTTGTCGATGGTGGAGGCCGCCAGATAATGAAACTTCGCGCCCGTAAAGGGGTGCGGACCCTGGCAACCGTCGACCGGATGGCAGCCGCCATTCTGCATCCGCAGCAACTCGTCCTTGCCTTCGTCGAATTCGTGATTGCCGACCGAAGCGATGCCAAGTCCCATCATCGACAGCGACTCGATGGTGGGTTCGTCATGAAACATCGCCGACAGAAACGGGCTCGCGCCGATCAGGTCGCCGGCGGCGACGAAGATCGTGTTGCTGTGGCCCTCGCGAAGCTGCTTGACCACGGTCGCCATGGTCTCGACGCCGCCGGCCGGCACGACGGTCTTTTTCGACCTGTCGTCGGCATCGGCGATCCGGATGCCGCCCGACGGAGGCCGCAGATTGCCGTGGAGATCGTTGATCGCGAGAATTCTCAATTCGACCGGCGCCGCGGTCTGTGAGGCCGCGTGCGACGATGCCAGCATCGCGGCTGCAATGAACGCGCAAAGCGGGGCAGGGCGGAGCAGGTGTCTACCCCTTCTTCCGGGCAAAGAACGCCTTGAACGCGGCGACCGCTTCCTTGGAGCGCATGCGCTCGCCGAACAGATGGCCTTCCTGGTCGATCCGCCGGGTCATATCCTCCGGCGGAAGTTTTAGAAGCTTGCGCGAGATCGCGACCGCTTCCGCCGGCAGCGCGCAAATCTCACGCGCCACCTTGCGCGCCTCGGCCTCGGTGTGGCCGGGCGAGACCACCGCGTTGACGAAGCCGGCGATGCGGGCGTCGTCGGCGTCCATGGTGCGCCCCATCACCAGAGTGGCAAACGCGCGCTGATGTCCCATGGTGCGCGGCATCAAGAGGCTCGAGGCGCCTTCCGGCACCAGGCCGAGATGGATGAACGGCGTCGAAAACGTCGCGGTCGTGCTGGCCAGCACATAGTCGCAATGGAACAGCATCGTGGTGCCGATCCCGATCGCGACGCCGTCGACCGCGGCGATGATCGGCTTGACGTTGTGGGCGAGCGAGTAGAGAAACTTCACCGCATTGGAGGCGCGCGGCGTATCGGCACTGGAGGTGCCGTCCTTCAAAAAATCCTCGAGGTCGTTGCCGGCGGTGAACACGCCCGATCCGCCCGTGATGATGATGCAGCGGATGTCCGGATTGTTTTGGGCGGTGTCGATCGCCTCGCTCATGCCGCGATACATGTCCTGGGTGATCGCGTTCTTCTTCTCGGGCCGTCGCAGCCGGATCACCCGCATCGAATGTTCGTCGCTGACTATCAGATGATCCGTCATGCCATGGTCCCTCGACCCGCCGGCCCCGGCGAGTCCGTGCGTGGGAGCCTACATCAACTGGTGCTGCGCCCAAACCGGCGATGCCGGTTTTCAACGGTGACGGAATGACGCGCAGGCGACGAGCCACGGATTAGGCCCCGATCGGGGCCGGATTGAAGCGGCTCGATTGAAGAGGCGGATCAACGAGTTCTGTCATAAAACCTTCATATATTTTCCGTCGTGAGCCGCGCCGATTCGTGACACTATTTATACAGATAGATGTCAGTTCGATTATATTCGGAGCGATCCCGCATGAGTTTGGAATGGCCGGCCCGGCCGGCTTTGCTGCCGCAGCGCCCCGCGTCGCGTACCCTCTCACGTTCCCGATCCAGTTCTCTTGCGTGGTCGAATCCGCTGGCGTGGTGGTGGGGAATGTTGATGCTGGTCAGCCTCGTCAACGTCGCGGTCTGGTTCGCGCTCTATCGCGAGCTCCCCGCACAGCCGACCACCACGGGCGGCGCTTCCGGCACCTCCCTGATGCTGCTGCTTTGCGCCGGCTACGTGTTCGGCTGCGCGTTCCGCTCGGTATTGCCGCGCGCCGACGTACAGCGGATTTGTCTGTTCGACACCTTTCTGTCGAGCGTGGTGGTCGGCCGCTCCGTCGCGACGGTGGCCGAGCTGTGCTTTGCCGCGCAGTGGGCCGTGATCCTGTATCAGCTCGGCACCGTCACCGGATCCGACACCGTCCTGATCGCGGCGTGGCTGATGCTGCCGCTGCTCGTCATCGCCGAATGCTGTTCCTGGTACGCGGTCCTGACCACCAACTATCTCGGCAACGCCATCGAGAACTCGATCTGGGCTCTCGCCTTCTTCATCGCCGGCATCGCCCTGCTGCGATTGCTGCCGGAGTTCGACGGCGTGGTTCGCGCGGTTCTCATCGTCGGCATCGCGGGCATCGTGGCCTACATCGTGTTCCTCATGACCGTCGACGTGCCGATGTACTTTAATCGGTGGCGCACCGGCGGCGCGGACGGCAACCGGCAACTCAGCGCATTCCAGGGACTCGTCGACGTCTCGACGCGCTGGGTGGTGACGCACGATCTCGCCGAATGGAAAGACGAAATCGCCTGGATGTCGCTCTATTTCAGCATCGCGGTGTGGGCGAGCCTCGCGCTGTGCGTTTGCTATGCGCTGGGAGACCAGTTGCCGCGCTACCGCACCGAAGCAAGCACCGCGATCTATCCCAGCAGCACGGCGTCCGCGCCGGTGACGGCTTCCGCGCTGTCCATCACGGTGCGCTCCAGTGAAGGGGCCTGAACCGAAATATTCTCGGCGAAGAATCTTGCCAGCGTGACGTAGCGCTGCGGGTCGCCATGGGCCTCGCCGGCATCGCGCGCCGCCAGCGCTTCGGCCGCCAGCATACAGCCGCCCAGCGTCGCGCCGAACAGTTTCAGGTACGGCGTCGCGCCCGCCAGCGCCTCGTTCGGTTTGTCAGCGACGCGCTCCAGCAGCCAGCGGCTGGTGCGGTCCAGCGCATTCAGGGCCTCGCGCAGTTTCGCGCCTGACGTGCCGAACGCCGGATCGTTCGACGTCTCGACCCGGATCACGGTCTCCGTGAGTTCGCCGAGCAGCGCAAACACCGACGCGCCGTTATTGGCCGCAAGTTTTCGCGTCACGAGGTCGATCGACTGGATGCCGTTGGTGCCTTCATAGATCGTGGTGATGCGGGCGTCGCGGGAATGCTGCGCCGCGCCGGTCTCCTCGATGAATCCCATGCCGCCATGGATCTGCACGCCGAGATAGGCGACCTCGTTGCCGACGTCGGTGGAGAACGCTTTCGCAATCGGCGTCAGCAGCGCGCCGCGGGCGGCGGCGTCAGCGCGCACCTTGGCGTCCTTGGCGCGCACCGAGACGTCGAGCGCCACCGCGGTGGCGTAGCAGATCGTGCGCGCCGCCGCGGTCATGCTGCGCATCTGCATCAGCATGCGCTTGACGTCGGGATGCACCAAAATCACGTCCGAGCCCTCGGTCTTGCTGCCGATGGCGCGGCCCTGCTTGCGTTCCTGCGCGAACGCCAGCGCCTGCTGGTAGGCGCGGTCGGCGATGCCGACGCCTTCGAGGCCGACGCCGAGCCGGGCCTGGTTCATCATCGTGAACATGCAGAGCATGCCGCGATTTTCTTCCCCGATCAGGTAACCGATCGCGCCGCCTCTGTCGCCCATCGTCATGGTGCAGGTCGGCGCCGCGTGCATGCCGAGCTTGTGTTCGATGCCGCTGGAACAGATGTCGTTGCGCGCGCCGAGCGAGCCGTCGGCATTGACCAGGAATTTCGGAATCAGGAACAGCGAAATGCCCTTGGTGCCCGCCGGCGCATCGGGAAGGCGCGCCAGCACGAAATGCACGATGTTATCGGTCATGTC